>Ga0224501_10001056_pt1 | contig 21107 bp, 23 predicted proteins | sample SF_Oct11_sed_USG_4_FD_169105 | JGI IMG/M metagenome (GOLD analysis project Ga0224501, IMG submission 169105) | Sediment microbial communities from San Francisco Bay, California, United States - SF_Oct11_sed_USGS_8_1 | ecosystem: Environmental > Aquatic > Marine > Sediment | place: USA...
CCTGCGTGAGGTCTCGCTCGACGGCCTCACCCAGATCGGTTTCGACGGCTACGCCATTGGCGGCCTCTCGGTGGGGGAGCCGAAGGAGGATATGATCCGCATCCTCGATTTCCTCGGCCCGCGCTTGCCCGGCGACCGGCCGCGCTACCTGATGGGGGTGGGCAAGCCGGAGGACATCGTCGAGGCGGTGCGCCGCGGCATCGACATGTTCGACTGCGTGATGCCAACCCGCAACGCCCGCAACGGCCACCTCTTCACCCACACCGGGGTGGTGAAGATCCGCAATGCCAGCCACCAGTACGACACCCGCCCGCTCGACGAACACTGCGACTGCTACACCTGCCGCAACTACTCCCGTGCCTATCTGCGCCACCTCGACAAGAGCAACGAGATCCTCGGGGCGCGGCTCAACACCATCCACAACCTCCACTACTACCAGACCGTGATGCGCGGCCTGCGCGAGGCGATTGCCGAGGGGAGGCTGGAGGCGTTCGTGAACCACTTCTACGCGATGCGGTCACAAGCGGTGCCGCCTGTGGCATAATGGGCCGCTATTAACGGCATCCCGCCTTCTGGGTGTTGTAACTTATTGATATTCTTGAATAACAACCAAGGAATTACGCATGAGCTTTTTCATCTCCGACGCCATGGCCGAAGCGGCCCCCGCCGCAGCACAGCAGCAACCCGGCCTGATGGAGGCACTGTTCCCCTTTGTCATCCTCTTTATCGTCTTCTACTTTCTGCTGATTCGTCCGCAATCCAAGCGTGCCAAGGAGCATAAGCTGATGGTCGAGGCGATCGCCAAGGGTGATGAGGTGGTTACGCAGGGCGGCCTGTTCGGCAAGGTGACCGAGGTGAGCGATGAATATCTGCAGGTGAAGCTGGCCGATAACGTCGAGGTAAAGCTGCAGCGTGGCGCGGTTGCCAGTCTGCTGCCCAAGGGCACGATTAAAAGCCTGTAATTTCACAACTAGAAAGTAGTGGCTACTCACCACGAGATGTGGTGAGGCCCGTTCAGGTAAAAAGATGATTAACCAATATCCACTCTGGAAGTATCTCGTCATTATCGTCACCCTGGTGATCGGTGTGATCTACGCCGTGCCCAATCTCTATGGTGATGACCCGGCCCTGCAGATCACTGCTAACCGTATGGCGGAGGTCGATACCGCAGCCCGTGACCGCGTCCTCAAGTTGCTGGAGCAGGATCAGCTGCCGATTAAGGCCTATGAGTTCCGTCCCGGCATCCTGCTGGTGCGTTTCAACGATACCGACACTCAGTTCAGGGCCTATGAGACGTTGCCCAGAGCCCTGGGTGACAACTACACGGTGGCGATGAATCTCGCCTCGGCCACCCCTGAGTGGCTGCGCCGCTTTAACGCCCTGCCGATGTATCTGGGACTGGACCTGCGTGGTGGGGTCCACTTCCTGATGGACATCGACATGGAGGCCGCCGTCGACAAGGCGGTAGAGCGTTACGTCGGTGACATCCGTACCCTGTTGCGTGATAAGAAGGTGCGCTATCTCACCATTACCGACAACAAACAGCGGGTGGAGATTCGTTTTGATGAAGTAGAAAAGTTGAATCAGGCACGAGAGGCGATCTCAGATGAGCTTCGTGAACTTGTATTAGAGGAGAGCCAGCAGGGTGAGAGCCTTTTTCTCTACGCCACCCTGAGTGAGTCAGCGCGCCTGGAGGTAACCAAGTTTGCGCTGCAGCAGAACATCACCACCCTGCGCAAGCGGGTTAATGAGCTTGGCGTAGCCGAGCCAGTGATTCAGCAGCAGGGAGAGAACCGCATCGTGGTGCAGCTACCGGGTATGCAGGATCCTGAAGAGGCTAAAAGAATGATCGGTGCGACTGCCACGCTGGAGTATCACGCGGTGGATGAGGAGCACGATGTCTCTAGCGCCATGGCAGGGCGTGTCCCCTTTGGCTCTCGCCTCTACAAGGATCGTAATGGCCGTCCGGTATTGTTGAAGAAGAGCATTATTGTCAGTGGTGACAACATCATTGACGCTGCCTCGGGGCTCGACTCTCAGACCAGCCAGCCAATGGTTAGTGTAACCCTCGATGCCCAGGGGGCCAAACGGATGCACAACTTTACCAAGGAGAATGTGGGTAAGGGGATGGCAGTGGTCTATATCGAGACGAAATTCGAGAACCGTATCGTCAATGGTGAGGTGGTCAAGGAGGGCAAACGCCTTGAAGAGGTGATCAGTATCGCCAACGTGAAAGAGCCCTTTAGCAAGCGTTTCCAGACCACCGGTCTCGACAGTGGTGCCGAGGCGCATAAATTGGCGCTGTTATTGAGGGCGGGCGCCCTCGCCGCGCCGATGCAGATCGTAGAGGAGCGCACCATTGGTCCGGGAGCTGGACAGGACAATATCGATCAGGGCTTCCAGTCGGTGATCATCGGTTTTGTACTGGTACTGTTCTTTATGGTGGTCTGGTACAGGGGCTTTGGTATGGTGGCCAACATTGCACTGGCCCTCAATCTGGTCTTCCTGGTGGCGGTACTCTCAATGCTGCAGGCGACCCTGACTCTGCCCGGTATTGCCGGTATCGTACTTACCGTCGGTATGGCGGTGGATGCCAATGTGCTGATCTTCGAGCGCATTCGTGAGGAGTTGCGTAATGGTACGACCCCGCAGGCGGCGATCCACGCCGGTTATGAGAAGGCCTTCTCCACCATCGCCGATGCCAATATCACCACCCTGCTGGCGGCACTGGTGCTCTACGGCTTTGGTACCGGCCCGATCAAGGGCTTCGCCATCACACTCTCCATCGGCATTATTACCTCCATGTTCACCGCCATTGTGGTGACCCGTGCGGTGGTCAATCTGGCAGTGAATGGCAAACGCCTCAACAGACTGTCGATTTAGGAGACAGAGAGAATCATGCAACTATTCAAAAAAGAGACCAACATTAACTTTATGGGTCAGCGCAAGCTTGCGCTGCTCTTCTCTGCACTATTGTTGCTGGTGGCCATCGGCTCGATCATCAGTCGCGGATTTAACTTTGGTATCGATTTTACCGGTGGCACCCTGGTGGAGGTGGGCTATCCCCAGGCCGTTGAACTGAGGGAGATCCGCAGTGTGCTACAGAGTGTGGGGTATGGAGATGCCACCGTGCAACACTTCGGTAAGGCGAGTGATGTGCTGATCCGTATTGCCCCGAAGGATGGGATGAGCAGCGCCGAGCTGAGTAACAATATCCTCAATACCCTGAAATTTCAGAACGGAGCCGTTGAGCTGCGCCGTGTTGAGTTTGTTGGTCCTCAGGTGGGTGATGAGCTGACCAATGATGGCGGCAAGGCGATGATCTACGCCCTGATCGGTATCCTAATCTATGTCGCACTGCGCTTCGAATATCGTTTTGCGGTCGGTTCGGTGGCGGCACTGGTGCACGACGTGGTGATCACCCTTGGGGTCTTCTCGCTACTGCAACTCGACTTTGACCTTACCGTACTGGCAGCCTTACTGGCGGTGATCGGTTATTCGCTCAACGACACCATTGTGGTCTTTGACCGTATTCGCGAGAATTTCATCAAGCTGCGCAAGGGGTCACCGGGAGAGGTGGTCAATACCTCCCTAAACCAGACCCTCGCCCGTACTATGATGACCTCGGTCACCACCATGCTGGTGTTGATCGCCCTCTTCATCTTTGGCGGAGAGTTGATCCACGGCTTTGCTACAGCATTGATTGTTGGTGTGTTGATCGGTACCTACTCTTCCATCTATGTGGCCAGTGCCTCTGCGCTGGCACTCGGCATCACCAAGGAGGATCTGATGCCAGTGGAGAAGGAGGGGGTCGAACTGGACGAAACGCCCTGAGTGAGAACTATACTGTAGTGCGTAATACCAAAGCCGGTCACTCACAGGACCGGCTTTTTGCATTGAATGGGGTGGATTTATTGACTCAATGTGATATCGGTAGCAGACTAGGGCTGTTACCGTGCTCAAGAAAATGAATTGATAGGCTGCGGCAAATAGAAAACAGGCAAATCTTTATAACAATTGAATCGGGATAATCTGGAGGGGGGAGTATGTCCAATAAAGTCAATGTAGGCCTGCTAGATCGCATTTTGCGCCTGGGTATCAGTGGTATTCTTTTCTACCTCGCCTTCTTTTTCCCCCCTACCGCTCAGGATGCTATGAGTTCATATATTCTTATTGCAGCCGGTGTCATTAATGCTGTGGTGGCGCTTATCGGTATTTGCCCCGTCTATATGTTGATTGGTGTGAATACAGCGAATAATAAATCTGAGTGAAATTTGCATAGGGAGGGAGCCTGATGAATGTTCGGTTTCTCATGCTGTTTGCCTTCTCTGCGGTAATCGCCATTACCGTTACGGTCTTTGCGCTTGTCACCTATAACCTCACCTTCGATATCGCCGTCAACCAGCAGGGAGAGCTGTTGAAGCGCCTCACTACCGAAGAGGCTGAGAGGTTGGCAACGTTAATTCCGAATGACCGCAGAAAATTTGCCTGGGGTAGTCTGATTGGCTACGAGGAGGGGGAGAGTTATGTCGATATCATTATCGATCAGAAAGGCGTGGTTGCCAGTGGCCTGCCACTAGATGAGATTGAGCAACGGTTTGCTATTAGCCCAGAACGTCTGACCTCACTTTTCAGTACCAGAGAGCAATACGGCCACTTTGTGGAGAATGGAGCGCTCTATCTCTGGGCCGGCGCTGAGATGCCAGGGACCGGACTGAGTTTTTATAACATTCAGTTCAATATGGCGGATATCAGCAATGCGCTATCGACATTAACGACGCGGCTGTTTATCTGGTCAGCGGTGTTGATCTGGGTATCCAGCTGGGTGGTGCTTATTGTTGCCTCGATCATCTCGCATCGTATCAAGAAGAAGAATGAGGTTATCGAATTTAAATCGCTACACGACGAGTTGACGGGATTGGGTAATCGCAATCTACTGCAGAGTGAACTGGTTAGACTGGTTGAGAGTGACAAATTACAGTCGCGCAGAATGGCATTAATGATTGTGGATGTCACACGATTTAAGGAGATCAACAATACTCTGGGCCATAAGGCCGGCGATTATATTTTGAAAGAGGTAGCAAATCGCTTACTAAAAACTCTGCGCAGTAGTGACACCACAACACGCTTTGGTTCTGATGAGTTTGCTGTCATTGCCATGGTTGATGATGATGTTGCTGCAGAGGGCGTTGCGACAAAGATCCGCGCGGCATTTATTGACCCGTTTGAGATAGATGGACAGGAGATCAAGATAGATTTGAGCATTGGTGCCGCACTCTATCCGAAGCATGGCATCGATGCGCCAACCCTGATTCGGCACGCCGAGGTGGCAATTCAGAGTGCCAAAACGTCGACGCAGCTATTGACCTTCTACAATCCAACCAGAGATCACCATTCCAAGCGCAAACTGGAGCTATTGCACCAATTCAGTACTGCCCTGTCCAGTGGTGAAATGCGGCTCCACTTCCAGCCTAAGTTTAATCTAGCCACTAGTGAATTCGATTCGGTAGAGGCGCTGTTACGCTGGTATCACCCAACCAAGGGGGTCCTCTATCCTGCAGAGATATTACCCCTGGCGGTACAGATGACGATGATGCCGCAGCTGACTCGCTGGGTTGTCGGTGCAGCGCTCTCTTTTGCCCAGTATCAGGCACGACAGGGGCGCAGTGTGAATGTTGCCATCAACCTGGCAGCAACCGACCTGGAGGATGATGCCTTGCCGGATGTGATGCGAGGTATGTTCGCCCAGTACGGAGTTGAGCCTCAGCAGCTGACCATTGAGATCTCAGAGTCTGTGATCGTCAAATCGGGCAAAACAGCTGTGGAGATGCTGGAGAAGATGGCTGAGATGGGGGTAGTGGTCTCTATCGATGACTTTGGCTCGGCCTATGTTTCTCAAACCTTTCTTAGTCGCCTGCCCATTAGCGAGGTGAAGATAGATAGCTCGCTTGTCAATAATATGTATCTGGGTAACAACGAATCGACACTAAGAGGGATTGTTGAGTTGGCACACTCTATCTCATGTAGGGTTGTGGCCAAGGGGGTTGAGAATCCGAAGGTGTTGGTGCCGTTACGTGACCTCGGCTGTGATGTGTTGCAGGGTTACTTTTTGTCCCACCCGATGGAGAGCCACGACTTTGACAGCTGGGTAGATAACCGCAGTGATGCGATCGTCAAACTGGCACTGGCCTGAGTAAATATGTTGTTTGAAGAGAGGCCCGCTCAGCAGCCTCTTAAATTTGGGTTACGCCGATAGTGGCAGCTGATAGAGTGTCGCGCTGAAGAGGGGGGTGACATCTACCCCAGAGCGGTTCTCCGTTACCGCATCCGGTACTCTGGTGGGTTCAATCGACACGATGGTGAACTCGTCGCCAAGCCCATCACAGGTAAACTCACTCACCAACTCTTCCATATTGCCCAATACGTCTCGCATTGCCAGTTCCAGTGACAGTTGGGGCCTAAGGACTCTACTCTCGTTCATGGGGATCACCGTTTACTCTGCTCTCAGTAGTTAACGGCGACCCGTGCGGAAACTTTAGCGTTTAATCTCCGGCGGCAGACAGGGTTTGATCGCCTGGTGCATATGCTCGAACAGATTGAGGTTAGCCGCGATGATATTACCGCTCTGCAGAAATTCCTCACCTGCGGCGAAATCACCGACCTTGCCTCCCGCCTCCATCACCAGCAGGGCGCCGGCGGCCATGTCCCAGGGGTTGAGATCAAATTCCCAGAAACCGTCGAGGCGACCTGCCGCCACGTAGGCGAGATCCAGAGCAGCAGAGCCGGGGCGACGGATGCCCGCGGTATCTTTAAACAGTGCCCTGAAGGTACAGAGGTAGGTCTCCAGTAGCTCCTGTGACTTGAAAGGGAAACCGGTACCGAGCAGCGCCCCGTCCAGCCCCTTGCGCTTGGTGACACGAATGCGTCGGCCGTTAAGCTGTGCACCGGCGCCACGGCTGGCGGTGTAGAGGTCCTGGCTGATCGGGTCGTAGACAACGGCCTGATCCAGCTTGCCGCGAAATTGCAGGGCGATGGAGACGGCAAACTGGGGAAAACCATGGAGGAAGTTGGTGGTACCATCGAGCGGATCGATAATCCAGAGGTAGTCGGCATTACCCGCCAGCTCACCATTCTCCTCGGCGAGGATGGCGTGATCCGGGTAGTGTTTGCGGATGGTCTGGATGATCGCCTGCTCGGCCATGCGGTCGACATCGCTGACGAAGTCGTTGTTGGCCTTGGTATCAACGGCGAGGCTATCCACATGGGGGAAAGATCGGGCGATAATGTTGCCTGCCTCGCGCGCGGCGCGCACGGCAATATTCAGCATGGGGTGCATGGGATAGCCTCCGGATTGTTAACGAGCGGCGGCACTCTCTGCCGCAGGCCGCGCATTTTAGATCGAATAGTGAATTATTTCAGCACTCTTGAACAACAGGTGAGATGTGAACCCCTTTCCCGGAATACGTATCGTAATGGTTGAGACCTCCCACCCCGGCAACATTGGCGCCGCGGCGAGGGCAATGAAGAATATGTATCTGAACCACCTCTATCTGGTCACACCTAGACGATTTCCCGATGAAGAGGCGACGGCGCGTGCCTCCCGTGCGGATGATATTCTGGAAAATGCCGTACTCTGCGATAGCCTGCCACAGGCACTTGAGGGGTGTTCTATGGTTTTTGGCGCCAGTGCCCGATCCTTGCGCTCATTGCCGTGGCCGCAGCTTGATGCCCGTGCTACTGCAGAGCTTGTGTCACAGCAGAGCCCGGCTACTGAGGTGGCACTGGTGTTCGGGCGTGAACACTCAGGCCTGACTAACGAGGAGTTGGGTCTCTGCAACTATCTACTGCACATTCCTACCAATCCCGACTTTAGTTCACTCAATGTGGCGGCGGCGATCCAGGTGGTGGCCTATGAGCTGATGATGTCCCGCAGCGGCGAGTGGCAGGCCCCTGAGAGTAACAAGGTGGATGAGGCAGCCTCGGCCGAGGAGGTGGAGGGGCTGATCACACACATGGAGCAGACCATGATTGAGGTCGGTTTTCTCGACCCCGATAACCCTCGCCAGTTGGTGCGTCGTCTGCGACGACTGTTTAACCGGGCTCGGGTGGAGAGGACCGAGGTGAATATTCTGCGCGGCGTGCTCTCGGCCGTGAACAGGCTGAAACGCTAAATCCTAGCGGCTATATAAGGTATACTCAGACTTATCGAATAGGCAGGCGGAATAACCGATGTTCAAACACTTTCGGGAAGATGTGCAGTGCATCTTTGAGCGTGACCCGGCGGCTCGCCACACCTTTGAGGTGCTGACCGCCTATCCGGGCCTGCACGCGGTGCTGATGCACCGTGTTACCCATAAACTCTGGAGCTGGAGGTTGAAATGGCTGGCCCGTTTCCTCTCCGGTTTTGCACGCTGGTTTACCGGTATTGAGATCCATCCCGGTGCGCAGATCGGTCGACGCTTTTTTATTGACCATGGTATGGGTGTGGTCATTGGTGAGACCGCCGTTATTGGCGATGACTGCACCATCTATCACGGTGTAACGCTTGGGGGGACCAGCTGGCAGAAGGGCAAACGCCATCCAACCCTGCACAACAATGTGGTGGTGGGGGCGGGTGCCAAGGTGCTGGGGCCTATTGAGATTGGTGATGGGGCGCGTATTGGCTCCAATGCCGTGGTAGTGAAGGGGGTTCCGGCGATGAGCACCGTAGTCGGGGTGCCGGGACGCATCGTCAAGCAGGCAGTCAATGACGATAAGAGCGAGAGACGTAAGAAGATCGCCGAGAAGATGGGCTTTGATGCCTACGGTACCACCGCCGATATGCCAGACCCGGTCGCCCACGCCATCAACTGCATGCTCGACCATATCCATGCCATGGACCGGAAGATGGAGGATATGTGTGGTTCAATCAAGGAGTTAGGGGCGGAGATCGGTGACCTCTACCTGCCTGAGATCGACTCGTGTGAGATCCGTTCCAGTATGGACGATGACCTAACGGATGAAAGGTTGCAAACAGGTGGGGAGGGCGAGGAAAATAAAGTTGACTAAAACACTTGGTATTGATAAGGTGTGACCCTATCCAATGGCACATAAGTTTACTGGGAATTTCAGGAGAGTGCAATGAGACTGACAACCAAGGGCCGCTACGCCGTTACCGCCATGCTTGACCTGGCGCTTCACTACAAGGATGGCCCGATCACCCTGGCCGACATCTCCAAGCGTCAGGGGATCTCACTCTCCTATCTGGAGCAGCTCTTCTCGCGTCTGCGCAAGAATGGCCTGGTCGACAGTGCTCGCGGTCCCGGTGGCGGATACCGCCTCAGCCGCTCCGCCTCAGAGATTAATGTTGCGGATGTTATCACCGCGGTTGATGAGAAGGTTGATGCAATGCGCTGTGAGGGTAAGGGCAACTGTCAGAACAACGGTCCCTGCCTGACCCACGATCTCTGGTGTGACCTCAGTGATCAGATCTACAGTTTCCTCAAGAGCATTGACCTGGGACAGCTGGTCGAGCGCAAAGGGGTGCAGGAGGTCGCGGTTCGTCAGGATGCTACCTCCGCGACTGCCTAGTCCTCTTGACGGTCTATCTGGACCACAATGCCACCACCCCGCTGGACGAGCGGGTGCTGGAGGTGATGCTGCCTCATCTTCGTGCCAGTTACGGCAACCCCTCCAGTGTGCATGCATTAGGGAGGGGGGCGCGTGCCGCAGTGGAGCAGGCTCGTGAACAGGTCGCCGCGCTGATCAGTGCCCATCCCAGTCAGGTGATCTTTACCAGCGGCGGTACCGAAGCCAACAATGCCGCCATCAAGGGCTATGCCTTTGCGAATAAGGTCGCCGGCGTATTGATAGGTCCCACCGAACACGCCTCGGTGCGAGGTCCGGTTCAGTCGTTGGGGCGCCAGGGGTGGCAGGTAGATGTCGCCAACTGTGATGAAAACGGCGTGCTCTCGGCGTCACGGCTGGCCGGGGCGGTGGACATAGAGACGAGGTTGGCCTCCGTAATGTGGGCCAACAATGAGACCGGGGTGGTCAATCCGATGGCAGAACTGGCAGAGCTCTGCGGTGAGCGCGGAGTGATCCTGCACACCGATGCGGTTCAGGCGGCGGGTAAGGTTACAGTAGATTTTACCGCCAGCGGGGTGCAGTTGATGAGCCTCTCTGCGCACAAGCTCAATGGACCCAAAGGGGTCGGGGCCTTGATCGTCGACAAGGCGTTCACCCTTGAGCCACTGTTACATGGTGGCGGCCAGGAGCGTGAAAGACGAGGTGGCACCGAGAATGTCGCGGCCATTGCCGGTTTTGGCATGGCGGCGCAGTTGGCTCAGGCCGAACTGATCGAACGTCAGCAGCACACTCTGGGGCTGCGAGATTATTTTGAACAGCGGTTGATAGAGCGGTTGCCACAGAGTGTAGTGTTTGGCGCTGGGGCAGAGCGACTGCCCAATACCAGTTTCTTTGCCATCCCTCCGCTGGAGGGGCGAACACTGATACTGGCTCTGGATCGCGTGAATTTTGCCGTTGCCAGTGGCTCGGCCTGTGGCAGTGAGCAACACGAACCGAGCCACGTCCTCCGGGCGATGGGGGTGTCAAACGAGCTGGCCCATGGGGCGGTACGTGTCAGTTTCGGAAAAGATAACAGCAGGGCCGATGTGGATGGTGTGATAGAGGCTATCACCTCCCAGGTGAAACAGTTACAGGGTATGGGTGCGGCAACCGCCTGGACCTGAAAGTAGGGCAGACAGCGTTAGCGTGTGGAGCGAAGATGAGCAGTAAAAAACCGATCTATTTCGACTATTCCGCCACCACCCCGGTAGATCCGCGTGTGGCTGAGAAGATGTGCAGCTTCCTCACAATGGACGAAGGTCGCTTCGGCAATGCCGCCTCGCGCTCCCACCAGTATGGCTGGGAGGCGGAGCAGGCTATCGATGAGGCGCGCAAGAATGTCGCCGACCTTATCGGTGCTGACCCCAAGGAGATCGTCTGGACCTCCGGTGCCACCGAGTCGGACAATCTCGCGATCAAAGGTGTAGCCCAGTTCTACAAAAAGAAGGGCAACCACATTATTACCTCCAAGACAGAACATAAGGCGGTACTCGATACCTGCCGACAGCTTGAACGCGAGGGGTTCGAAGTCACCTACCTCGACCCTGAGCAGAACGGCCTCATCGGCCTCGCCAAGCTTGAGGCTGCGATGACCGATCAGACCATCCTTGTCTCGATTATGCATGTGAATAATGAGATCGGCGTGATTCAGGACATCGCCGCCATCGGTGAGCTGTGCCGATCGAAGAAGATCCTGTTACATGTCGATGCGGCGCAGTCGTGTGGCAAGGTGGCGATCGACGTTGAGGAGATGAAGATCGACCTGCTCTCGATGTCGGCCCACAAGATATATGGCCCAAAGGGAATGGGCGCCCTCTACGTGCGCCGCAAGCCGAGGGTGCGTCTGGAGGCGCAGATGCACGGCGGCGGCCACGAGCGTGGCATGCGCTCCGGCACCCTGGCGACCCACCAGATCGTCGGCATGGGCGAGGCCTTCCGTCTCGCCAGGGAGGAGATGGCCTCCGAGAACGAGCGAGTGCGTATGTTGCGTGACCGTCTGCTGGATGGCCTGAAGGATATCGAGGAGGTCTATGTCAATGGTGACCTGGAGAACCGTGTGCCGCACAACCTCAACATCAGCTTTAATTTCGTTGAGGGCGAATCGCTGATGATGGCGCTCTCGGACCTTGCGGTCTCCTCCGGTTCGGCCTGTACCTCGGCCAGTCTCGAGCCCTCCTATGTCCTGCGTGCCCTGGGTCGCAGTGACGAACTGGCCCACAGTTCGATCCGGTTCAGCATTGGTCGCTTCACTACCGAGGCCGATGTGGACCACGCGATCAAGCTGTGCCACGACAAGATTCAGAAGCTGCGCGACCTCTCCCCGTTGTGGGATATGTACAAGGAGGGGATCGACCTCTCCACCGTGCAGTGGACCGCGCATTGAGTTAAAATCCCAGCCCCGCGGTCAAATATGATTGGCCGTCAGGCGTGGCAACACCAGAGGTAAAGAGAGATGGCATACAGTGACAAGGTAATGGACCATTACGAGAATCCGCGCAATGTCGGCAACTTCGACAAGGATGAGAAAGGTGTAGGCACCGGTATGGTTGGCGCCCCCGCCTGTGGTGATGTGATGCGCCTGCAGATCAAGGTGAACGAGCAGGGGGTGATTGAGGATGCCTGCTTCAAGACTTACGGCTGCGGCTCGGCCATTGCTTCCAGCTCACTGGTCACCGAGTGGGTCAAAGGTAAGACCCTCGACGAGGCCGCCACCATCAAAAATTCCGACATCGCTGAAGAGCTGGCGCTGCCGCCGGTCAAGATCCACTGCTCGGTACTGGCCGAAGACGCCATCAAGGCTGCGATTACCGACTACAAGAACAAGCAGTAATTCTGAGCGGAGCAATAGCAATGGCTGTCACACTGAGCGAAAAAGCTGCCGAGCATGTCGGCAAGTTCCTGCAGAACCGTGGCAAGGGCGAGGGGCTGCGCCTCGGCGTCAAAACCTCCGGCTGCTCCGGCATGGCCTATGTGCTGGAGTTTGCCGATGAGATCCACGAGGAGGATAACGTCTTCGAGAGCCACGGGGTGAAGGTGATCGTCGATCCCAAAAGTCTGGCCTATCTGGATGGTACCGAGGTCGATTTTGCCAAAGAGGGATTGAATGAAGGCTTTAAGTTCAACAACCCCAACGTCAAGGATGCCTGCGGCTGCGGCGAGAGCTTCAACGTCTAGTCTGGGGCCGGCAACTTGCTGCAACAGAACTACTTTGAGCTGTTCGGGCTGAAGCCCGCCTTTGAGCTCGACATAGACAGTATTGCTGCACGCTACCGCGATCTGCAGCGTGCGGTGCACCCTGACAAGTTCGCCAATGCCCCCGATCAGGAGCGCCGCCTCTCTGTTCAGCAGGCAGCGCAGATCAATGAGGCCTACCAGACCCTCAAACTGCCCCTCTCCCGAGCCCGTTATTTGCTGGAGCTGAATGGCATCACTCTGAATGACAATGATACCGCGATGGAGCCGATGTTCCTGATGGAGCAGATGGAGTTGCGTGAGTCGCTGGCCGAGGTGCGTGGAAAGCCCGACCCCTTTGCCGCATTGATGACCTTACGCGACACCATTGAGGGGAAGGAGAGGGACTTTGTGGCCGATCTCTCAGCGGCTTTTGGTAGTGGCGAGCAGTCGGCACTTGAGGGTGCCAGAGAGACGGTACGCAAGTTGCAGTTTATGGAGAAGCTGCTGCGAGAGTTAGAAGAGCTGGAAGAGGAGCTGGTGTAAACCGGCCATTGCAGATAACGACGAGACGATTTCAGAATTCCCATGGCACTACTGCAGATCAGCGAACCCGGACAATCCGCCGCCCCACACCAGCACCGTCTGGCTGTCGGAATCGACCTTGGCACCACCAATTCCCTGGTGGCGACGGTACGCAGCGGTCTTGCTGATACCCTGCCCGACGCCGAGGGTAGCCATCTTCTCCCCTCCGTGGTGCGTTATTTCGAGGGGGGCGAGCATCAGGTGGGGAGTGAGGCAAAACAGGCCTGTACCACAGATCCACTCAATACAATCTGTTCGGTGAAACGCTTTATGGGGCGCGGGGTGGAGGATGTCAAAGGACTAGGTTCACGTCTGCCCTATGAGTTTGTCGCTACCGACTCTGGAATGCCGCGCATTCGCACCGTGGCCGGAGACCTCAGTCCGGTGGAGGTATCGGCCGATATAATTCGGAGCCTGGTCGCGCGTGCCGAGGAGAGCCTTGGTGGCGATCTGACTGGGGCGGTAATTACCGTGCCTGCCTACTTTGATGATGCCCAGCGTCAGGCGACCAAGGATGCGGCCAAGCTGGCCGGCCTGAATGTTTTACGTCTGCTCAATGAGCCGACCGCGGCCGCCGTCGCTTACGGTCTGGATCAGGGCTCCGAGGGTGTGATTGCGGTCTACGATCTGGGCGGTGGCACCTTTGATATCTCCATCCTGCGCCTCCACAAGGGGGTGTTCGAGGTACTGGCTACCGGTGGTGATTCGGCCCTCGGCGGCGATGATATGGACCGTGCTATCGCTGAGTGGATGATGGCTGAGGCGCGAATCGCCGATAATGCCGACCACCACCAGCTGCGCCGTCTGATGCGTGATGCCTGCATCGCAAAAGAGGCACTCACCAACAGTGATACCACCACCATCAAGCTGGAGCTGGCCGACGGCAGTCACTGGGAGAGCGATCTCAGTCGTGACAAATTCAATGAGTTGATCGACCCCATTATCAGCAAATCTCTTATCCCCTGTCGCCGCGCCATGAAGGATGCCGGTCTTGATACCGACAGGATCAGGGAGGTGGTAATGGTGGGGGGCTCCACCAGGGTACCGCGGGTGCGTGAGCGGGTGGCCGAGTTCTTCAAGCGAGAGCCACATATCGATATCGACCCCGACAAGGTGGTGGCGATCGGTGCGGCGATGCAGGCCGACGTGCTGGTGGGCAACAAGCCCGATGAGGAGATGCTGCTGCTCGATGTAATCCCCCTGTCACTGGGCCTTGAGACGATGGGTGGCCTGGTGGAGAAGGTTATACCGCGCAACACCACCATCCCGGTGGCCCGTGCCCAGGACTTCACCACCTTCAAGGATGGTCAGACCGCGATGGTAATCCACGTGCTGCAGGGCGAGCGTGAGCTGGTGATCGACTGCCGCTCCCTGGCCCGCTTCGAACTGCGTGGTATCCCGCCGATGGCCGCCGGGGCGGCGCGTATTCGTGTCACCTTCCAGGTCGATGCAGACGGCCTCCTCTCGGTCACCGCCCGCGAGCAGCTGAGCGGGGTGGAGAGCTCGATTCAGGTCAAGCCCTCCTACGGCCTCTCCGATGATGAGATTACCACCATGCTGCAGGACTCCATGAGCCACGCCCGTGAGGATATGGATATGCGCAACCTGCGCGAGCAGCAGGTGGAGGCGGATCGGGTGCTTGATGCCCTCAAAGTTGCCCTGGCCGCCGATGGCGATGCCCTGTTGAGCGCGGAGGAGCGTGCCGGGCTGGAGACATCGATGAAGAAGGTGCAGAAACTCGCCGTGACCGAGGGAACCGACTATAAAGTGCTGAAGGCGGCGATCAGTGAGCTTAACGCTAACAGTACCGAATTTGCCGCACGTCGTATGAACAAGAGCATCCAGCAGGCCCTCTCAGGCCACGCGCTGGACGATTTCGAATAAGGGAGAGATCCATGCCACAACTGATTTTCCTGCCCCACGAAGAGATCTGTCCCGAAGGAGCTGTGATCGAAGTGGAGAAGGGTACCACCATCTGTGATGCCGCCAACGCCAATGGCATTGAGATCGAACACGCCTGTGAGAAATCGTGCGCCTGTACCACCTGTCACGTGATCATCCGCGAGGGCTTCGACTCGCTCGCGGAGGCAGAAGAGATCGAGGAGGACATGCTCGACAAGGCGTGGGGGCTGGAGCCCGAGTCGCGCCTCTCCTGCCAGGCGCAGGTGGGGGACAGGGATCTGGTGGTGGAGATCCCCAAGTACACCATCAATATGGTCAGTGAGCATCACTAAGGAGGAAACGGCTATGAAATGGACCGATATCAACGACATCGCCATTGAGCTTGATGAGGCCCACCCCGACGTCGACCCGCAGTATGTGCGCTTTACCGACCTGCACGACTGGGTCTGTGAACTGGCGGGTTTTGACGATGACCCCAACCACTCCAATGAGAAGATTCTCGAGGCGATCCAGATGGCCTGGATCGAAGAGAGAGATTAACCCTCACCCTGTGGGAGGCCCGTCCCGGGCCGAATCGGCTGACAGGGCTCTTCGCGGCGAGACGACGCTCCCTCATTCCCCCCTCAGATTGTGATTTAACCAGCAATTTCAGGGGCTTTGTGCCCCTTTAAGCGCTGGAATGCCCCCGCAGGCACGCGTATAATCGCGGGCTTTAACCTGTTGTAACATTTGATTCACTTCCCCCCTTTGGAGATTTACCTAAATGGCAATTGAACGCACCATTTCTATCATCAAGCCTGATGCCGTCGCCAAGAACGTGATCGGCGAGATCTACAACCGCTTCGAGAAGGTGGGGCTGAAGATCGTCGCCTCCAAGATGCTACACCTCTCTCGCGAGAAGGCGGGTGAGTTTTACGACGTGCATAAGGAGCGCCCCTTCTATGGTGAGCTGGTCGACTTCATGACCTCCGGCCCGGTGATGGTGCAGGTTCTTGAGGGTGAGGATGCGGTTGCCAAGAACCGTGAGGTGATGGGTGCCACCAATCCGAAAGAGGCGGCTCCCGGTACCATTCGTGCCGATTTTGCCGAGTCAATCGACGAGAACGCGGTACACGGCTCTGACGCTGCCGAGACCGCTGCGCGCGAGATCGATTTCTTCTTCAAACCCGAGGAGCTCTGCCCACGCACCCGTTAAGGGGCGTGGCAGTAACTGACTGTGAGATCTAATTTCTATGACTGAGCAGGTTAAGGTTAATTTACTCGGTCTGAGCCGCAACCAGATGGAGGCCTTCTTCACCGCAATGGGGGAGAAGGCCTTTCGTGCTACGCAGGTGATGAAATGGATCTACCAGGAGGGTGTCGACGATTTCGACGCCATGACCAATTTGAGCAAGGCGCTGCGCGATGGATTGAAAGAGGTGGCGGAGATCACGCTGCCTGAGGTCGTGCAGGACCACCCCTCGTCCGATGGCACCCGCAAGTGGCTGCTTAAGGTCGACGAGGTGAACCATATTGAGATGGTCTTTATTCCCGAGGCGGAGCGCAATACCCTCTGCGTCTCCTCACAGGTGGGTTGTACCCTGGCCTGCAGCTTCTGCTCCACCGCGCGCCAGGGATTCAATCGCAATCTTACTACTGCAGAGATCGTCGGGCAGATCGCACTTGCTGCACGCATCATCGGCCTGCCCGAGAACAAGGGTGACCGTATTATCACCAACGTGGTGCTGATGGGGATGGGCGAACCGCTTCTCAATCTGGAGAACGTTGCACCGGCGCTGGAGCTGATGCAGGACGACCTCGCCTTCGGCATCTCCAAGCGTCGTGTCACCGTAAGCACCGCCGGGGTGGTACCCGGTATCGATGAGCTGCGCGAGCTGAGTGACGTGAGCCTTGCCGTCTCATTACATGCCCCTAACGACGAGCTGCGTGACCAGTTAGTGCCAATTAACAAGAAGTATCCGATCAGGGAGCTGATGGCCGCCTGCAAGCGCTACGTGGCGGGCAAACCACACCGTCGAGTCACCTTCGAGTACGTCATGCTGGCCGGGGTGAACGACTCCGATGAGCACGCACGACAACTGGTGAAGCTCCTGCGAGCGGTCCCCTCGAAGGTGAATCTGATCCCGTTTAATCCGTTTCCCAATGCCCCCTATGAGTGTTCATCCAACAATCGGATTAACGCCTTTCGCGAGATCATTATGCAGGCTGGTATCATTACCGTCACCCGCAAGACCCGTGGTGAGGATATCGCTGCCGCCTGTGGCCAGTTGGCTGGTAAGGTGAAGGATCGTACCCGCCGCAGTGAGCGATTCGAGGTAAAGGCAGTGACCAAAGATAATAATGATAAGGAGAAGATAGCATCATGAAGAACGGGTTAACGTTATTGCTGGCATCAGCGCTGCTGCTCCTCTCGGGATGCGCCTCGGATGGTGGTGTTAAAGATGGGGTGGATGTTGATAGTGCCGCTGAAGCGAATGCCAATCTTGGGCTGCGCTACATGCAGAACGGAAACTATGAATTGGCACTGAAAAAACTGAAAAGGGCACTCGACTTTAAACGTAGCCATGCTCCAGCGCACCACTATCTTGCCGAACTCTATCGCCGACTGGGAAAGTATGATGAGGCGGACGACCACTTTGAGAACGCCATCTACTATTCGGAGGGTGATGCGGATCTTCTCAACAATTATGGAGCCTATCTCTGTAGCCGTAAACGCTATAGTGATGGTGAGGCGCAGTTCCTGAAAGTGCTGGATAAGGCGTTTTATTCACGACAGGATCTGGTCTATGAGAACCTCGGTTTGTGTGTGGAGAATAAACCCGATATCAAGCGTGCAGAGAAATATCTGCGTAAGGCGCTGGAGATGAATCAGCAATTGCCAAAGAGCCTGCTGGGAATGGCACGTATCACTCTGGCCAAAGGTGAGTTCCTCTCCACGCGTGCCTATCTGCAGCGTTTTAACGAAATTTCACGCCATACCCCTGAGTCACTCTGGATGGGAATCAGGGCTGAGCGGGAGCTTGGCGATAAAAATGCGATTGCCAGTTATGGCATGCAGCTAAAGGGTAAATTTCCTGATGCCGATGAGACCCGTCTCTATCTGCAGAGTGGGGGGGAGTGATAATGAGTCAGGAGAGTGAGGTAGCTGTTGAAGAGAGTGCCGCTGATGCTAATGGTGGCCCGGGGCAGCTTCTGCGTGAAACGCGTGAGGTACTCAATCTTACACCGCAGCAGGCCGCAAACCAGCTGCGCATGCAGGTACGGATTATTGAGGCACTGGAGAGTGACGATTACAGCGCTTTGCCCGGATTGACTTTTGTACAGGGTTATCTTCGTAGTTATGCCCGTGTTCTCGGGATCGCGGAAGAGCGTGTTTTAGCTCTGTTGCCATCCAGTATGACCAGGGGGGAACCGGAACTGGTCAAATCTATACTGGATGGTGATATTGAGGCATCAAGCAGCGACCTGCCATTTCGGCTTATCACGATCACAGTAATCGTATTGGGCCTTGCGGGCATAGGTTGGTGGTTTTCGCAACAAAAGCCAAGCCCGGAGGTATTTGCGTCGGCCTCTTCGCCTGTCGATGGGCAGACAGAACTCGCCATGCCAGCACGAGCGGATAATGAGGGAGAGGTGGGGCTGGCTCTGCCGGTGGTGGAGGAGTCTCCGCTACCGGAGGGTGAGGAGAGCGAGAGTGGTATGGATAGTGAATCGTCTGAGACTGCGGCAGAGGGTGCTGGGTTGGTCGCAGTGCAAGATGAGTCTGAAGTCGTACCGCCGTTGCAGGATGGTATGTCATCGGCAGGTGGGAGAGAAGATTATGGTGCAGAGCCTCAGTCTGCCCTCGCGACGGAGACTACAGAAGGGGCGATTTCGGATATCGCTCCCCTTACCGCGCGCACACCACAGTCGAAACTGGAGCTGGAGTTTCAGGCTGATAGCTGGAGTGAGATTGTTGATACCGCAGGGCGTCAACTCACCTACGGTTTGATACCGGCAGGAAGCAAATTGACTGTGCGCGGTGAGGCACCCTTCCGTGTCTTTTTCGGCTACGCATCCGGCGTACTGGTCTATTATAACGGGCACCTCTTTGAGCACGCCCCCTACCAGAGAGGGGATGTGGCCCGTTTCCGTATAGGTCGCGCAGAACACAATCAACCGCTATCAGGTAACTAAATTCGATGCACCACGTTTCGTCTATTGTGCGCCGCAAGTCACGTCAGATCATGGTCGGCAACGTACCGGTCGGCGGCGATGCCCCGATCTCGGTGCAGAGCATGACCAACACCGAGACCACCGATGTGGCCGCCACCGTGGCGCAGATCCGCGCCCTTGAGAACGCCGGGGCCGACATCGTGCGGGTCTCGGTGCCGAGCATGGAGGCGGCCGAGGCCTTCGGCCAGATCCGCAAGCAGGTAAATGTACCGCTCGTCTCCGACATCCACTTTGATTACAAGATCGCCCTGCGGGTGCTGGAGCTCGGGGTCGACTGCCTGCGCATCAATCCCGGTAACATCGGCAAGGCGGATCGGGTGCGTACCCTGGTCGATGCGGCGCGCGACAAGAACGTGCCGATCCGCATCGGCGTCAATGCCGGCTCGCTGGAGAAGGAGCTGCAGAAGAAGTATCCGGAGCCCTGTGCCGAGGCGATGGTGGAGTCGGCACTCAAGCACATCGATATCCTCGACAAACTCAATTTTCACGACTTCAAGGTGAGCCTCAAGGCCTCGGAGATTTTTATGACCGTCGCCGCCTACCGCCAGCTCGCCGGCCAGATCGAACAGCCGCTGCACCTGGGGATCACCGAGGCGGGCGGTTTTCGCTCCGGAACCGTCAAGTCGGCCATCGGCTTGGGGATGCTGCTCGCCGACGGCATCGGTGATACCATCCGCGTCTCGCTCGCCGCCGACCCGGTGCAGGAGATCAAGGTCGGTTTCGATATCCTCAAGTCGCTGCACCTGCGCAGCAAGGGGGTAAACATGATCGCCTGCCCCTCCTGCTCGCGGCAGAACTTCGATGTCATCGCCACGGTCAACGAACTGGAGCAGCGGCTGGAGGATATCCTCGAGCCCATCGACGTGGCGGTGATCGGCTGCGTGGTCAACGGCCCGGGCGAGGCCAAGGAGGTCGATATCGGCCTCACCGGCGGACAGCCCAACCTGCTCTACAAGTGCGGTGTGCCCGACCACAAGGTCGATAACGCCAATCTGGTCGACGAGCTGGAGAAGAATATTCGCGCCGAGGTTGCGCGGCGCCGCGAATCGGGCGGCAACAACTGATTTGATTTGGGGTAGAGAAGTTTGAGCAAGAACATTCAGGCCATCCGTGGCATGAACGACATCCTGCCGGAGGAGACCCCGGCATGGCGCCACCTTGAAGCGACGGTGACGACCCTACTCGATGCCTACGGCTATCGCGAGATACGCATGCCCATTGTCGAGAGCACTGAGCTGTTTAAGCGCTCTATCGGCGAGGTGACGGATATAGTTGAGAAGGAGATGTACACCTTCGAGGATCGCAATGGCGACATGCTGACCCTGCGCCCGGAGGGTACTGCCGGCTGTGTGCGCGCTACGCTTGAAGGCGGTCTGCTGCACAACCAGATGCAGAAGCTCTGGTACCGCGGCCCGATGTTCCGTCATGAAAAACCCCAAAAGGGGCGCTATCGCCAGTTTCACCAGATTGGTGTCGAGACCTTCGGTATGGAGGGGCCCGACGTCGATGCCGAACACATCCTGATGACGGCGCGCCTATGGAAGATGCTGGGGCTGCAGGACGATGTCACCCTGCAGCTCAACTCCCTCGGTTCCAGTGCATCGCGTGCCGCCTACCGTGCGGTGCTG
>Ga0224501_10001057_pt1 | contig 21104 bp, 17 predicted proteins | sample SF_Oct11_sed_USG_4_FD_169105 | JGI IMG/M metagenome (GOLD analysis project Ga0224501, IMG submission 169105) | Sediment microbial communities from San Francisco Bay, California, United States - SF_Oct11_sed_USGS_8_1 | ecosystem: Environmental > Aquatic > Marine > Sediment | place: USA...
GCCTGCTTCTCTGTTGCAGAATGTGAGTTCATGTCGTTTATCTGATTGCGCGCATGCCTATTGCAGGTGGAAGAATGGAAGTGTCTCAGCTGTTCGGTGCGGTATAAAGATGAGTTGTCATTTCTGTTGCACATCGCCAGTCACGAAGTGGCCTCAGTGGATAAATGTGTGTTGTGTGGAGGCAAATTCAACTGCGCAGCCGATATCTGCATGCACATGGTAAAATATCATAAACGATACCTGACTACCAGCCAAGCTGGTGAGCAAGACTTCATACCTATGGAGAGAAGGGTAAGTACATAGTGTAATACTGTATGCGTGAGCGATACGAAGTCATGAAAAGTGAAAATACTACCTGGTGTTGATTCCTATATCATATGCATGTAACTAGCCGGGCTTCTGTTATGCGGAGTGACCGTAATCACATCATCTGCTGCGGCGGCGGCGGATTTCCCCAGGTAGTCACCCCGGCCTTCCCCAACATTTGTTAAGCACTGCCTCTCCATGTTTCTCTGGGTCTACTCCACTTTCATCTCCGCAGATTCTGTTATAATGTGTTTTTTATGTGATGATTGGTTTAAAGTGTATCAGAAATCGCATCGGATACACCTTAGTTGGTAAAACGCTGCGAGTCAAACTCTTGGTACTCTCCGGTCCCGAAAAGTTGTTGACTTGGCAAACTAGCGATGTTTCTTTTTACCACTTCGGGCAGGCATACGTGATACCTGATGGCTAGGGTGTGGTTACTTGTTGTCAGTTAATTGGTAATACAATACCTACCAATGACAGTTTGTACGCAATAGCCCTTGGTAACAGCAAAAGATCGCTATACCTGGTGCCTTGCTAAGCGAGATCACTCGGCGGCCGTGCTGGCTCCAAATTATTTTTTCATATTTTGTATTCCCATCAAAAATTTACAAAAGATGGCTTATATCATAGATACATTGTACATTGAGTGAATTTTCGAACAAATCTCTAAAACAGCAAAAACAACTCCATTTTCTGTTTAGGTCATATAAGTGTATATAATGAGTCAGCAGCTCGACTACCGGATCCTTGATTAGATGGGGGCAACATCGATGGTAATCGCTAGGCTCTGCCCACCATCGTATTGTGTCATACCTTATTAGGCATTTGAGACAGTAGGTTTTGAGCAAGATCTTCCAAGAAATGAGACCAAGGGTGCATTGTGAGACAATGTTTTTCACTTCACTTACACTTTAAGAGGATATTCTTTGATCGGTTGTAGGATGAGAAGAGCGTGACCGTGATTCCTAGAGAGCCTACACCGCCACCTCAGGAGAAAGCCTCTCCTCCGACTAAGTCAAAGCTGAAAGGCAACAGTCCTGCTCGCAATACCCCACCTGCTAAAGTGGCGCCCTCTGCGAAAAAGACGGCGGAGGGCGCAGGTGAGACTGACCCCGGTAGAGGTCGTAGCAAGTATAAGCACGAGTTGTTGACAGGGATGACCAAGTGTCCTGTGTGTCAGCGTAGCTTTACCAGCTTGGCACAGCTCCGACGCCACTACGGCATCCATGATGGTTTCTATGGGTCCGTCTGCCTCGTTTGCGGCCTAGGTTTCATCAACCAACAAAGACTGCGACAACATCGGTCTACAGTCCACAAGACAGCTAGCCAAGATGATTTTGTGTGTGACCGGTGTGACGGTGTGTGCATGACATCTAATAGCCTGACAGTGCACAAACAAGGGTGCCTCTGTCCGCGCCACGAAGATGATATGCAGTGCTTCTTCTGCACGCGAACATTTCCTGATTGGCAGAAGTTTAAATCACACGTCTGGACTCATCTCACTAAATGCGGCTTCTGTGATGAGAAGTTTCCGGAAGCTGCCAAAAGAACAGTACACATGAAACACTGCCCTAAGAACCCCCTACTCAACAAAGCTCCAGGTAAACTTGCGGCATATTTCTCATGGAAACAAATGGAATTGCCAACTAATAATCCGACAATCGTTGCTGTTGCCTTCAAATTAGAAACTGTATGTTCAAGCAGTCTCCAAGATCTTTTCAGCTATGTAATCATACGTGGAGCTGTTTCTCTTGCAGTTAAAAAGAAGTCATCAAAAACAGAAGAGGCAGAGGTTATGGTGAGGTAAGGCGAAGGGGTTATAAATCTTACCTGATCTGAGAGTCCTTGTGGCGCTTAATGTTGCTCATGTTCTCTTTATATCCTCCCTCGACCATTTATTGCACTCTTCTAGTATGAACCTGTCCTACGCTTCGGAATAATTATGTGGTGGTTGTTTTGTTTGTGTTTAGGTCACTGCGAGTGCGGCTGTCCACTACTCCTAAACCAGAAGATGACCCCAAACCTGAGGTTACTGTACTGGAAATTCCGCCCAAACCGAAAACCAGCAAACCAGCACCAGCCAAGCAACTCACACCCCCGTCAGTATTCAAATGTAGCGAATGCTGTGGAGTGTTTAAAACCCGCGTCACTCTAAAGTCACACATGGAGAAACAGCACTCCGGCGCTGATTACCGGTAGGTAAATCTGTGAGCAATTAAGACCTCAGTCAACCCAGTATGGGTGGGCAACCTTGCATTTCAAACAAAACTCTCCATGGGCCGACTGGTTTTACCCCGGAAATGAGTTCATCTCGTAGTACGAAATACTGTAACAGTTGTGATTATTGACCAAAGAAAAATAAATCGAATTGATTCAATCAGATTCAAAGGTGGGTCGAAATGGCAGCCTCTATCCTTGGCTTTTTATGAAAAACAATTTCTGAATGTTTTCATCCAGCTTTGAGTTTAGTATGCTAACGAAATACATCCGAAATGTTAGTGGGCCTCCTGAGGTGAGGAGTCGGGGGTTGAGGTTGACCAATGCACAAGGGGTTGCGCACCCCTGGTCTAGGTGAAACTATCACTCCTTCAACCTTTGGCTTTGCGAGTGCATCTCAATGGCGTTTTTGGGCTATGGGATCCGTGGGGGCTGTATGATTGATGGGGCTGTGTATTTCATAGGTGTCGCGTCTGCGGTGGTAGATTCGGTACACTTCTGGCAAAGAACCGCCACATGATAAGAGAGCATGGTTCCGGCAGTAAAATGATAAAGGCAGCGAAATCATCTGCACCTGCAATCAAGGAGAAATCAGACCCCGAACCGGAGACCCCAGCACCAGGTACGACGGTGCCAGTGTATATGCGGATATACACAACTGGGCCAGCAAGAATATCTCACACAAGTGCGGTGCGAAATTTTGCTGTTTGGCCATCTCGAAGAGTGGAAGGTTTTCAACCAATGTGTTGTAAGAACCCAAATGTGAACTTGCTTGATTTCTGTAATTGTATTTATTACCTGCGCTCATTATGTCTAGTCAGGGGGCAGCGATTTCTTTTACTAAAGCTTATTACTGCATCAAAATCCTCCAACCAGTAGTCTGTCTTGCCGATTATTATCCATTTCATGCCCTTATACTCATTAGAATCCCCCGCTGTACAGATTGTCACAAACCATTCCAAAGGAAAACCTCAATTTAGTGCAGTGACCCTTTTAAGCGACACTTTTGACCCCAAAAAGCAAATGTGATGTGAGGGAGATTTTGAATCGGAAGTAATTGCATGCGGTTGCGTTGTTAGTTGTAGAGAGTCAGCCGTCCAGCCAGGTGTTTTATTTCTGCGATCGCGGCTGCACCCTCTGCTTCTTGAGCAGAGCCGAAAAGGAGAAACACATCAAGGAACATCACTCGGAGAAATCTGTCAAGTCGTTTGACTGTAAATTTTGTGACAAACTGTGAGTTATAGCAAAACAGCTGAAAACCAACATACGCAGCTGCTGTTCAACCTAGCCAAGCCTATATATACACTTTACCCAATCTTTAGTTTCACTATGGGAATCAGGCGCGTGATATTTAGAGACTTAACTTCCCTGGGACTTTTCCAAAGGTTGAGGCTGTTGAGAGCAGTTGACCACTTATCCCTATCCTGGGCCAGGCACTCAATATTTTTCTGTAATCATATTGTTTCACATCACCTTCCATGTTTTGCTGCCAGGTGTTTGTGGTCCTCCTCTTCGGCACTTCCCTTGGAGAGTTCGAAACAAAGCTTCTCGTGTGTTACTAGTCACAGTTCCGTTATGATCTTTGGTGTTTTAGCTTTGTTTTTACATGTTGCAGTCTCCCTAGTAAGTTCGCTCGCCGACGACATATCCAGAAGTATCATCCTCACGGAGGTTCCACCACCACCCAGGCCGGAGCCGTGCCTAGTGGGCTTGCGTGCCACATTTGCTCGAAAAGATTCGCTTCTAATTTTGCCAGAGCCCAACATCTAAAACGAGTAAGCCAAACGCGCTTCCATTCAAACGAGGTTCATGCTCAGGAGATCAAAGTTTGGAGCTTTTTGTTGTTCCTAGGCATATGTTTTTTTTTACAAACCCTTTCTGTGGTCTTGTAGGTTGGAAAATATTTCAATGCGGTTTTTGTCCGAAGACTTTTATCAATTTACGCAGACAGGTGATGCATTCTAGAATGTTACAGATGCACGGTATGAATGATGACCAAGCCCTGTCTCCTCCGCCTGCCCAGCCTCTGAAACGGGTCTGTAAGGTCTGCGATGCACGATTCGCCCATAAAAGCGAGTTACGCGCTCACCGAAAGGCAGAGCATTCGGAGATTGTTATGGACGACATGTTGCCGGACGCGCTGGGAAACACCCCAACCAAAGCGATGCCCGTGGCGCCGAACCCGGAGCCTGAGCTGCCATCTGTAAGTTCACCACTTACTGCCTGTCACTGTACTTACTACGGAGGGATAGCTGCGGTCTCTGGTTGCTGAGGACTCCCCAGTGATTTTAGACATCAGGTACAGGAGTACCACAACTAGGGGTCTTTAACAGGCAGACCTGGTGTACAAGTACATGCTGTATGCATTTAACTTTTAACGTAAATGATATTAGGTCAGATAATGTGGAACTGCTAGAAACCGTTTATTGTTTGAAGCTAACAAATGTCTAAACGAGCTCCTTTGTATTCCTGTGATTCACACTGATTCCTTGCTTTTGTAGGAGGATCGGTTCCAGGGTGCTCGCAGTTTGGCTGCATTCTCTAATGAACCGGTTTTCTCATCCGACCTTCACGATCATCTCGTGCAAGCTTCCAATGTGAGTTGCACCATGCACACACCGTACAGTCTCTTCACACCGTTCTGGCTGTTAGCTTTGTCATGCTGAACGCACACTGTGAGAATGAGCTCCTAACTCCTACCACTCCAACAAGCCTTAGGCCTGGGAGGTTCATTCAATAGAATGGCTTAGTTTCCCGAGTAAAAAAATCCTGAAGCTCAGGTTATATTCCACAGAGATCAAATCCTGTCTCAGTATTTGCAGCGTGTCTGCATTAGTTGTGTTGAAGTTTGTTTTGCGCTTTGTTGAGTTATCCCCATAGGCATATAGACATGTATACATGTGGACATAGAGTCTGTGGTTATTCCTACACACTGTCTACCACCTCAGCGCCTCAGTTCAGCAGAAGACAGTGGCAGACTGACCCGTCAGTGGTGACGTTGTGTTTATGCCTTGTCATCGGTTGGTCATTTTTATGGCTTGTGATTGGTCGTTTCAGCCCGAGCCCCCTCAGGATGACCCTCTATATAATGACCTGCCGCCTCCTGGAGACGAAGCCAAAGGAGGTGCTCTCTCCTGGGCAAAACCGCAGTCAGTCATGCTGCCGTCCGCTTCGTCTGGTTTCGCTGTACCGCAGCCGATCCGCGTCACACCTCCAATGAGCCCGCCTGTCAAACGAAAACACAGACAGTGTAAGGACTGTAACCAATCATTTGATAGTAAATCTGAGCTAAAGGCTCACAGGAAGACTGTTCACAAGGAGAAGAAGCGAACAGTCATCACACTGATGGATGATCTTGACCTCACCACTAAGAATGTCATCATTGACCTAACCGATGAGCCGTAAGTATAATGCGTGACCATGTAGGACTCCTTTGATTGGAAATACAGTGAGTCTTCCGTTTAAAGTTTGGACAAGGACTAACCTATTTCTTCCTCTGAATTAAAATGTAAATGCTTTTCGGTGTACTGGTACATGAAAGACTGTGTGAAATGGTACCAGAGTGTCCGATCTTGGTGTCATTTAGAATTTTCCCTTAAGGTTTTCTTTAATTTAGGATACATGTATCACTGAAATTCCAATGGGCTCTCTGATTATCCCGGGGAGTTAGACAGATTTCACTTGGCCAACGATCGGCCACTGAGAATCTGAAAAAAAAGACACGACGTGCAGTCACTTTTTTGTGACTTCCTGCTCAAAGACGTATTACTCTAACATACATGTATGATATAATGTGTCTATGACATTACTAACTCGGCCAGTAAAAAGTCTTGGTACTGTGAGTCTGTGGTAACAGCACTCATTGATGCTAATGTGTTGCAGTTCTGAGGCTCCACCGGCAGCTAAGAAGCCCAGGCTCTCAGCAGAGGCTGTAGACCGTGAGTATAATGCGGTTAACAGAAGAAAGGGCATGCCCCCTGATGAGAATGTAACCCATACCATAATAAGCCTATTCGCCCGGTGCTAGACGTCTCGTTACTAGGAATTGATTCTTTTGTTGGTCAGACGACCATTAAAAAGTTGGTCACGCTGGGGAGCTGTTTGGATTTTTTTGTGCGTCTGAGAAATATAAGTTTCCCAGGGACAGAGACAGCCAACTACTTTTCAGCCAATCACAACTGACATCCGATTAGTACCGCATTAGTTAGCTCGAAGATGAACACCACCGATACTAAAACTTTCACCAGTGAGTGGGTACTATTTGGTCGGCTGATTATTACAATGCGAGCCGTTTGGACTGTGTGCTATTCACCTGTTTTTATTATACTCAGGCGCCTCATTAGTGGGAATATAGAACGTCTAGCACCGGGCGAATAGGCCTAATTTAGGAGCCAGTTCTATTTCTCTAGGTCAGAGGTCATCAGGAATTGATGAAATTGATCTTCAATTCACTTTATCTCCGGTTTGACTCGGATCAGATGTTCTGGATTGACACCTGGCCCCCAATAAGGGACTGAAACTGCGAAACATAAAAATTGGTTAGGTTTTCAATCAACAGAAATTCAACCCTATTTTATTGGGTGAAAAGTAATCCGGCATCAAGTGTCTGACAGACCCACTTGGACTGACAACTGATGGGTCCGGCCTGAGGCGCAAAGTGGAGTGTAAAAATGTGTGCATTCTCATCAAGTGTGTGCAATGTTTAAACTTCGTATGAATCATACTCAACCTTTTTTCTCGGAGTTGCTTTTACTTTAACCAAAATCTGGGATGCAATTTAAGACAAAACATTCAAATCTGGTACCGCTAAGAGGAATCTCTTCTAAATATCAGAAAAAGAAGAGAACCTACCTGTTGGATTGCGTCTATTTAATTGAGAGGTCTCAGAAGGCTCAATCTTGAATGGAAAAAACGTGATGGCTTAACAGCTCCTGCTCAATCATGAATTGGAATAATCCCCAACCGAGTATAATTTTATTTTTTTATTTTTGCAGCCACTAAATCACACCACTGCAGTCTCTGTCAAAAAGCCTTTAAAATGAGAATGGCTCTGAAACAACACATGTCAAAATGCCATGTCGACAAAACATAATGATCTTCTGTGAAGACTTTCTATACATATGCTCACAAGTCAATGAAGTTAGCATCGTCGCTACTCTGAGTTGTAAACTGTTTGAACCAAGTCTGTTCTCATCATTACGTTAGTACTGATACATTGTGTCCTCTAGTATTAGTTTAAGACAATATTTTGCTTCAAATATTGCTTCGGTGTGTAGCTAGATGAATTTTTGTCACATGTACATATTAGTAAACAAAGCTGTTTTTAAATCTGTCAGTGAAATAAACGCATATACAAAGCAATGACTGTGATCAGCTTTGAAAGATCGGTGTTTGTGGACTCACGTTTGGTTGTATGATGCTTCCCTATCAGGGTGTAATTACAGTCTATAGCAAAAGGCCCATAGGAAGCTTTTCAAAAATTCAAGTTCAATCGGTAACCTGGTCTGTGCTCGGTTTTATGAAGGACGTAGTTTTGAGCTGTTTATGTCAGGGGACAGCTATTATTACTACTTGACTTACTTTTAATAACACCACTCAAAATGATACAAAAGCTCTCTCTTCAAAATTCTACCTCAAGTTCTATCTCCACTCAACGCAATTTCGAATTCTTATCCCGACTGTCACTCTAATATACAGTCCATGATATACTGGTGCAGGGTGCCCACTGTACATATATACCCAGTTAAGGTGCTTTTTCACTCCATTTGGGCGTCTGGCCCGGCTCGGACCGGACGCAGGGCTGGTCTGGCCCGGGCGTAGGACTTATCCGAGGGCCCTTTTCATTCCAAACAGATCCGTCGAAACAGAAACAACACGATTCTTCGCTCATAACTTCAAAAGAAAGTCAATTCACTATTCAATTCTTTCACTACAGGTTGCCTCTCTGTCCAGTGCAACTTCATGCTGTTAGTTCAGTGAATATTGTCACGAAATCAAACAAATTTCCCTTTCCAATGATCCTAGAATGAGGCCGGAAATGAGTGAACATTGCTAGGTACTCCGTGGAAGGTCATTTGATTGATTGATGAGTCGAACGTCGTACTCATTTTGTCTCTGGGAGAAAAACGGTCGGGCGTCCAAGAGAGCGTCCAAGGCGGACCCAACGACGCTGTTTTACTCCATTTTTGGGGGTAAGATGTCCGTCTTGAGCGTCCGGTCCGAGGCGGACCGGACCCCCAATGGAGTGAAAAAGCGCCTTTATCCTCTCACGTTTCATTTTTCTGTGTTATCCTGCTAACACAAAGTATGGGGAATTTGGTTAAAAAATGAGCTCATTCGCAAGAATCGGCCTTACCATTGGTATTCCTACTGTTCACGAGGCACGGTCAGCTGAGCCTTTTTTCAAGTTTTGGACAGGAAAAAAAATACCAACATTTTAAAGCTGATAAGATGATAACTAGATTTGTTAAAGATCATACCAAGATCACCAACTTCAATTCAAATAAATGAAAGAAAACATTTTCAATCCGGTGATGGCCTAGTCTGCCTTGCGCTATACTCATCCGTCCATGCACGCAATACATGGAACACTATTGCACATATACATATACTATTATATATTTTTACTTCGAGGGAGGGGTGTCCGTAGGATAGCTCAATTGGTAAAAAGGATTTGTAATCTATATAGATCGCAGGTTCGAGCCTCATTGCCGGCGGGGTGTTTTTCTGGTATGGGCCTTTAGCAAGCCCCTCATTCCAAATTGCTATTGTGAGTTCGGATCACCGCAGTGAAAAATGGAGGTACCAACCCGTTCTCAAGAGGAGAAGCTGCGTTTTTTTCAAAGACACCCCATTCTGTTTATTTCCTATTACCCAGTATCAAATGCCTGAGCACTTGTATCCTCACTTTCGACAGAAATCTGGCAGATTATCAACACTCCAATGTTCAAACCCTTCATGGTATGATGTTTCTCTCCCACTCCTGTGCTTCTTGTATTGTAACTGCAGAATGGTTGCTGGCCATCGAGGCTGTTCCCCCAATGTATGAATACTGCACCTTTATGTTTTGAACAGCTATTTTATACTAGCTTTTGTGATAAATACAGCTTATTATTTGTTCTGAATCATCCCCATAGGTAGGCTATGTCCACTAGCTTTGTTTATTGTTGAAAACCTGCTTGACAGTTTTGTTATCTATAAATCTGGAATAGCAGGGGTTTGTTTCATCACCACACTGGTGTTTACCAGTATTTCACAACTCAATAGCTTGTAGAGTCATCGTAACTATTATAGCCAGCTGACTCATTGCAGTAGGCAAATTATGAAATATATCCCCGGCAGCTCTGTTGATATTCCTTCTAGGAAAATATGTTCCTTATGGTTTGCCATCTAAATAAACATCTGTAGACACCCTGAACAGATCTATCATATTCCAGGACCTCTGTCACAATTTCCATTCCTGACTCTATTCTGAGGATATTATTGGTTCATGGCTATGTCAGTGAGCTGCGCCCGAGCCTGCCGGCCATTCAAAACTCTGATGTCACAGGTCAAGCCTGGTTATATTACTTATATACTATCGATGGCCTCCATGACCCGACCGGCTTCTGAAACATTATCATCACATCACACGCACGCACGCACGCACGCATGCACGCACGCACACACGTACGCGCACACGCACGGCGCACGCGAGCGCACGTACGAACAGCCTGGTTGGTCTAGTATTTTTGGTCATCAACATTAGCTAATGTGGTCAATACCAAACCACAAAAACCAACACTAACTGGGGTGGTTAGCTAGGTTATGTCGGCCCTGAAGCACGAATTCACCCAATCAGTGATTAGCTTACGCTATGCCACGGGTGATGCATAAATATCACTAAAATGACCAGAAGGAAGGTCATGTTTGAAAATTCTTTCAATGGTATAGATAGGAACTGTTCTTCAGGTTAACATAGCTGGAAACCAGGTTACTGAGGCTATATCAATTAGAAATTATTAGAGTTATTAAAAATTCCTTCTCCTGGTTACACGATAACTTATAGTAATTTGGGCAAAAGATCGCCTTTTCTCATTAAAAATTGGCTAGGCATGACCCTTGGCAGGTTATCTATTTGCCTGTGATTCATACAGTAAAGTAGTGACCTTTGTGTAACTGAGTATTGTGAGATAGCTGACCATGTTGTGAAAATGGTCGGGATCATGACATGTATAAAGATTGGGAAATGATACAGTTGCATTCTTTTCGATAGGAAAGAAACGGCTAGGATAACAACTTGTTGTGCAAATAATGAGAGGTATATAAAGCCAAGTTCTCTAGGTCCACTTATATTTCCAGTCAAAGGTGATCTATAGAAAGTCATTGGTGAGTATTTGGTGTGTTTGGGATGGGATTGTAAAATTTTTGTATGAAGGTTGTGAGTTTGAGAACTTCTAGTTTTGAGCGATAACGTTTTTTCGTTTTGTGATTTCAGTTGTCACTGTAATTTCCAATGTCTTGTAAAACAATTTATAAGCGAACCAACTAGGGGTGGGGGTGGGGGGGCAAATTGGGGTTGGGGGCAAATTTGAGGGGGGGGCTGTGGCTGATTAGAATTCAGACTCCACTTCCAGAAATATCTTAGAGGTAGATAGGTGACCAAGGATGTGTGCTCATATTTTGTGGGTAATGGGAGTGGGCTCTGGTGTCTTGGCTGTCTGCCTGATTTCTGACACCAGGAAGATGGCTTGCAGAGGACAAAACAGACTAGTTAATGAGGGGAATCAGAGAATTAACCCGCAATTGAAATAAGAATTACTTTTTCACTCTGATTCATGCCTATTTTGTGGATCTACCATTCCTGTCTTGAAACTGCCCATCTAAATAAGGTATTCGCACACAGGCCCTTGGAGTAATATATGGCTACTCGGCCTATAGTATAGTGCTAACTTTCTTTCTATTTCCAGGCTTGGTACTAGTACCGTAGTCCTGGTTCAACAACCCCAATAACTGTTGGGTAATTAACTGTTGTTTTATCAAGCTGTAAATTTATCTTTCAGAGATACCCAAACAAGATGAAGACTGGTATGATGAGTGTTTTGCTACTAGCTTTTCTGTTCAGTGTTGCTATGGGTAAGTATCCAACCTCAATATGTCTAGGACTTTTTTCTGTGAACACTATAAACAATTCTATTCATCGGACAGCATATGATAAAAGTTTTTTTATTAGGAGTCCTGTTTGTGGGTAAGCTAGCCTTAAGTTAGGCAACCGAGGGGCTTACAGTTCCCAGAACGATGAGCTTCACTATGGTAAAGCTTGTAAGCATAGCCCTCCACTAACCTGTAAGACAATTGCATGTATATTCTGTATTTCACACCATAGCAATGAGCCACTGGGCTAAAATTAATGCTGTGAAATTTTAGGTTGTCATCAAGACTTTGAATGTCAGAGGCAATGCTCACACCGAACAGATGGTAACACAAACGGTGTGTGTAACATACATGACGTACTTGGAGGGCATGGAACCTGTGGCTGTCAGTGCTCCATAACAGCTTGTGCCACTTTTTGCCACTGGGCTGGTTTCCGTCTTAGCCGCTGTCACAGATTTCCACCAACTTTCAATCATCTATGCCTATGCGTACCCGAGTCATGGTCAACAACTGGATGAAATAACACGAAAAAAAACATTGGCTGAAGGTTGATGAAGACCCAACATCGAAGGTTGGCATCACATATGCATTGCCACCATCAAATAATCATGAAAGGATAGTTTAGTAGTAATAAATGACAATATATGCAGGAAAGGCTGATGTCCTGTCCTGCCTCTGTTCTACTATTATATAGAATTCTCTTTAAAATGACAGCTCTACTGAAGCGTTTGACTACAGATTCACAAACATTTCAGTGCCCTTCCTGACTGGCCCGACCTGGTCTTGCCATATCCACAAACATTTACGAGCACTGGTGAACACAAGGCAGTATACATTGATCGATTTTGTTAATTAATGGCATACGAAATCATTCTGTAGGCTGTACAGTATTAAGAATGGGACCTCTGACTGAACAGTAGTCCAAGAAAAGAAAAGACTAAAAGATGAGCCCATTGATTAACTAGAATGTGTGACAGCTGCACAGTGCACACTACCTAAAAACAGCTTACAATTTAGCTGGACTAAACTGTGGTATATAGTAAACCTAGTGTGCACACGCTCAGGACAGATATTTGCTGTGCGATAGTTTTACAATCAATGAAAAGAAATGATAAAAAATAAAAAAATGTGTTGCAGACCGACATCATGTAACCTGCTGGACTGATATCAGCATTATTCTTCCAGCATCCACAGCATCCAGCAGATGCTTGGCATCCATGGCAAGTGCATGGGCTGCTTTTAGCATTCCTTTACGAGCTTCATCACTGAGCGTAGTGCGTGAATACTTATGCGCCTGCTTCATTGCGGTAATAAGTTCATTCATATCTGAGCTGAGCACCTTATGAGCCATCTCTATATCATTATGAGACTCGGATGGTAAAGTTAATATTACTTTATCGACGCTAGCCAGTTGGTTACGCAGCTCCGTACCGACAGACTTGACCAGGTCCAGATATTCAGCCTGTTTGTTCACGGTAATCTCTTTAGACATAGTCATGACTGAACGAACTACTGCGGTGGTGCTGGAATAAACTTCATCATCCGACCTGTCCAACTCAATCTGTGGACGAGGGGAAGAGGCCTGAGGATTCTGACGGGGGCTCTGCGGAGGCGTTTGCGCTTTACGACGAGGTACGCCCATCGATTGTTCGCTCGACCTGAGCCACTCCGAGTCGGCTCGTGAATCATTCTGCTGGCGTTGAAGTTCTCGCTCCCGTTGTTTCCTCTCATTGTCATTGGAATGCCAAGAGTTCCTCGGTGAGGGTACCTACAGTGGATAGGAATATGGACGTACTAACTTCTTGCCAATAGACACACCACCATCTTAAGGATTAGTTATCAAGTATTAGACTAGGTGCAGAGCTTCGTTACAGTCGATGCATAACCACTACATTCACAGGGCGACTGACATAAAGGAATGTCCTTCTTGTCACCGATCCATACGCTCACCTTTTTCAAGACCAAACTGCGAAAATATCGCCAAGCAATGACCTTTTACAGATGACCTTTTACAGGTGCAGATTACCTGATAGTGGCCAGAGATGACCAGATTTTGAATTCGCTCCTCGGTGCTCGACTGACTACCCATGCTATGCCTGTTTGAATTCATGTTGTGCGTGCTGTGCCAGTGTCGATTAGTTAATGAGTCTACTGTAGCATCAACGAGGGTATTCAAAGCAGGTCGTGCAGGCTAAAAAGGCAAGGACGTGTGGATTTACTGGAGCTCTAAGTATGGATGTGGGGGGGGGCAGGGTGATAGCAAGCGAGCAATTGCAAGGAATGCGGAATGCCATTTGAACCGCTTCCGGTGCCGGCTGAAGTAAGATCACATTTCATGTAGCAGAGAGAGCTCAAATCATCGGTTATTCTTTTTCATAAGTAATGTTTTCACTGTTATGGGTTACTCCTTTTTTCACCCATTCCAGCTTAGTATGTAGTACCACGGGCAGATCGGTGTCAGTGCTCCACCTCATAATGAGGCTTGTATTTGTTTCGAGCTAGGATTAGTGTGAGGAGCTCGTACTCGTAACAGGAGCCCGCCATGACCGGGATTTGAACCCAGGTTCTGATGGTTGAGAGCCCAGCATTCTACCACTGAGCTGTTCTGTTATTCCGTCATGCATCGTTTCACTTATCACATTGCGCGGTGACTAACAGAGTGTGAAAGAGTGGAGCGGTGACTTACCTTTGGAGGTGGAAGATCATCTAGACCAGACTCCATGCTTTTTGCATGCTCAATTCTGCGGTTTTCGGCGGCCATCTGATTAGTCGCACGCTTTCGTTCCTCATCCAACATCTCACTAAATGGAATAATAATATTATATTAAGATAATAAATGAAATGATTCTATCATTAGAAAATACTATTATAAAAGTAATATAATACATTATATGATATTGTGTTGTATCGCATTAGAAAACCAAGTAAACCTGGTCTTATGAGGTTAACCAACAGAGCCAATTTAAATGCCGAGGAACTAACAAGCCTCTGATAACCAGTTGATAATTTAAAAGAGAAGGATTATGTTTGTAAGCCGACTTACCCTAGTCGCCTCTTTACTTGAGTGCACGTGGGTCTATCCCGAGGATCGTATGACCACATGGCACACATCAAGTTATAGAGAGCGGGTGGACAATTAGGTGGAAGAGCCAGTCTTTCTCCACTCTCAATCTTTCCAATGACATCATTATTCTTCACACCCTGGAATAAGCTGTAGCCTTTAGTCTCATTGTGGAGGAGCAAACAACACACGGCAACAGTGATGCAGCATTATCATGAGGAGTTGTCTGCTCTCTAAGCAAATTCCCCTAGAGAAGACAACAATAGGATATGCGAAAAGCAGCTAGTTGTGTAGTAGTTACCTGGAAAGGCTTGATCCCGTACATTAAAATTTCCCATATACAGACAGCAAACATCCATACATCACTAGCCATTGTGAACTTTCTAAAGTTTATAGACTCAGGTGCCATCCATTTAATCGGTAGCTTCCCCTTTGATGCTACAAGCAGAAGCAGACTCATAGTCATCGAGTTTGTCACTTATTTATTAGAAGAGAGCTGTCTATCTAACCAATAATGAGAGAAATCAGTGGCTTGGGCGAGAGATATTCATGAGTTCAAGCCCCGGCCATGCCAGTTTCCTGTTGCCATGCAATTCCTACGATTCCTATGCACTACTGTTCCTGAACAAACCTTAGGTTGAGGAGGTCCAGTGCGCTATTGGCCTCAGGTCGTTGAAGTATCTTCGATAGTGAAACTATTTAATTCAGAGGTATTTCCAACTCAAAGGCTAGCCTTGCCTTCGCCAGTCAATTTGGCCAGTTGGGCAAATACTAACTTGCTTCAGCTTGAGAATCGAAATGGCTTCCCTACCTTTGTAGTAACTCTGGTCTTCTACCCATCGGCTCAATCCGAAATCGGCGAGCTTTACAGCTGTATAGTCAGATACCAAAACATTTCTGGCGGCGATATCGCGGTGCACAAATCTTTTGCTTTCGAGGTAGGATATGGCGGCACTGAGCTGATAGGCATACACGATCAGCGTCATCTGATTCAGACGATGCTGGTTGTTCTGTAAATAAGCTCTCATCTCGCCTAGCTTAGCCAGCTCCATGACTGCAAAAGTAGTGAAAAATGGGTGAAAAGGCAGTCTTGAAAACTAGTCCAATGGCGAACTACCATAAAACAGGAAATGGGATGGCTGGACAGCTCATTCGATAGAGAGCTTGACACAAGATTCTGGGTTCAGGCTTCGAGCACGCCAGGTTCCGGCTTAAAGCATGCCCGATTCGAATGGTCTGTATGAGGTCGTCACATAATTCCCAGCTCCTACCGCTTCAAAACCAGCCTCAAGCTTATGAGTTTCGCCGAATAGGATGACCTAGTGTCGCAGTCGAACAATAAAAAAGAAAGAAAAATAAACTGGAAAGAATAATCCCATTTCTGTTTTGGATTTCATCAAGGCTGTTGACTGTGGACACTAGTTTGATATGAGACATCATATGTAGTCGTGCAGTAGCATAGTTATTCTCTTTATTTTTCCAAATTAATTTATGCCTGACGGACTCAACGAAAATGACAATCTTCAATACTACACTCACAATGACGACAATCTGAAACCTACCTATGAATACTGGGCTTTCAGAGCAGACGCCTATAAGTTTAATGATATGAGGATGATCAAACTGCCTCATAATAAGAGCCTCATCCAGGAGTTTATACATTCCGTCATCATTATCCTCCTTACACGTTTTCACGGCCACGGGCACCTCCGTACCATCATTCTGCCGGTATACACCACTGTGTACATCTCCAAACTGACCTTGACCTGTGAAACAGAAGTTACTTGAGATTAGATTATAATTACAAATAGATTGGTAATAACACCCCTGGTTCCTGTGAGACTGATCAAATATGCAACAGCGAAGCAGAGAGCTGGAATAGAATATGCTTCTCGTCCATGGTAAAACTTGAAATTTATGGGTGAGCTTGGGCATTATGGTGAGCACTATCGCTGTTGGAAGTGTTCAAGAGGACAACTTGCTGTAACAACACAATCAATAGCAGAGGTTACACACCACAGAATCATGCAGTTATGCGGACCATTCGAAAGTAATAAAACCATTATCCTAACAAAATTATTCGTTCATAGTATTATAAACTCAATATGACACAAAGCTTAGGCTTATGATCGGATATCCTTGGTTTGATTGATGATTCAGTCGACAATTCGTTTTTCGCCCCCTTTGGTTTTGGAATTGCGTGGTTGAACCAAGCTAGAGTATATAGAGCATGCTCATCTTCTCTATGTGGGTGTCATCAGAAAACCCTTATATAATGACGCACACTAGGTCACACTGTGTAAATCAGTCAGTAGACCAATTCCCGCACCACTGTCAGGATACTCGATCAGGGCCAAGATCACTCCATGGTTGTCAAAGATCCACCTCTCCATTCTCGTTAAGAGTTGCTCAATTCTCGGGGTGGGGGGGGTGACAGGTAAACAAATGGTTTAGCTTGACTAACCCTCAACTTCTCAGAATCATCTGTTCAGCCTCGTAGCTTAAACTTCACACCGAATCAGCAGGTGCTTTGGAAGAATGAACCCAGCAATTTCGTTATGTGGTATAGACGGAATAAACCCTTGACGCCAGGTTTTTACCTAATATCTGAGTAAGAGTTATCTGCTCTCTGTTCAATTCGTATTCCTCATTCTCTGCCTGGGAGTAATCCCCAGTATCATCATCCTCCTCCACAATCTCTGCGTACTCATCAAACGCCTTTACTCCCGATGCCGCCCTCACCTGTAGGAAAAATGAGGTGACATCACTATTAGATGACTCACATTCACAAATACGCACATTTACTAAAACTATTGGAGCATGCATGACAAATGATCGATAGAGCAAATCAGGACGCGTTTTGAACTTTCTAGTGAATTTAATGCTTTCGGCGAATGATCACGATCACAACATAGGGAAAGCATTGCAGGATATTTTTATTCGATATAACTCACAACTTGAGTGTGATATGTGGACCTTCTGATGGACCAATTGACCGGTTTATCTTAACTTAAACATTGTCAAAAAGACTCGCCAGTTCCACTCTGAACAGCTGTTCTGTCTCTAAGACAAAACTATTGGATTTTTTTGCCCTTCCCAGAGAAACATCCTTGACAAGTTATTTGCCAGTAATCTATATGGTTAGAGGGGTGGCTCAGTGGCAAAGCGCTGGGCTTGCGATCACATGAACCCCACTCTGGTTTGTAAGCTCCTCAAATTCATAACTCGAGCTCAAAAAACACTCGGAGGAAAAGTGTGCCTCCAGGCTGTCGCAAATCCAATTAAAGGACATGAGGAAGAAGAATCGATGCAGTTTCTCATGTCTTCAGGTCAAAGCAAGATGAAGAAATACATGTTAATAAATCAGAAAAATTCCCAGTGCAAACCACCAGGGAGCTGTATCCATATGTACGGGTGAAATCTAGGATTCAGTTTCCAATCATGATTCAAAGACTCTATGGAGTGAGCCACACCGCTGACCCACTGTTGGGATAGTGGGGTAGCACAGTGGTAGAGCGCTGGGCTCACAACTGTAAAAACCTGGGTTCCAATCCCGGTTATGATGCGCTTCCGTTTGGAGCATGAGTTCCTTACTTTAATCCTAATTCAAATAGAAAGACCAGCCTCACTATGAGGCGGAGTATCTAAGCTGGTAATTACACCATATCAGTGAAGGTGTCATGTTGCACTTACCCTATACATTCTCTCTTTGGGTTTATCAGGAGGCTCTGTTTGTAATCTGTTGGGTGATTGGCTGGCAGGATTGACACTGTTCGGCGTCTCGGGTGCAGGTGGAAGTCTCTTAGCCCAGAACGAGGTATCGGAATCATTTACAAAGCAACAGTAGCCATCTGTAACAGAGCATACTACTAATACTGCGCTGGTGTAAACCAGTCATGTGATGAGGTAATGTGAGCGCTAGCCAGAAGGCAACCATGAGTCAGCCGTATGGAAAGTTGCCATAGAATACAAACTGGCATCCAGTCAAATTATGTGATAAACCTGAACTCGTTGACGTTTCCAAAAACGAAATAATCTTCAAATTTCCCTACACAGCCCGAATAAATCATAACACCAGTCAAGCTAGAAGACAGATAAATAAGACTTAAATAAGACCACCTTTTTACCCGGAAAGCACCCTTCAACTAAAGACTTGCCAGGATGGCCTGTACTGTGTCGAATAGTGAAGATAATCGACTCTTTGATGGGTCTAATTTCACTAATGCCTCGAAAAGAATTCGAAAACTTAAGAGTGCTGCGGTACTCTAACTCACCGAGCAGGTTAGCTATATACTCCGCTGTGCTGACGTTAGGAGTGGTGATGGTTAGATGTTCGTTAGCGCCTTCTATCTTAAGCTGAAGCACGCCTTTAAGGTCATTGCTACTCGTCTGAATCGACTGAATCTAAAAGATTCACTGTGTCATGCGTCAACATCAACAATTCTAGTTATCACGTGATGGATGCCTCGCACCGACCCCAGTTGGTATCCATCATATGAGAGGCCCGTTCATAACAGACAGTCTGGTAGTGACAGTGTTCAGACATTATTCTAAAGCCTCAATTATCATGTATGGCACCCTGGTGTTAGCATGCATAGCTCGTAGTGAGGTCTTTAATATTACCCCGGTTTAAATCCGAAGCCTGATCAACAGAATACGGGCGACATTTGTCAGGTCATCCATCACTATTCCATCAGCATTGGACCGAAATGCATCTAAATTACTGAACCACCATCAGTGAGTTACTGCATGATACATGGTCCATTACATTCGCACTAATGAATGAACAATTACAGAATTAAAAGTAGGAGAGAAAATGAAGAAACCTGTAGCAAACTTAAATTGATATCGGTTTACTTTTTGCTGTACGCAGGAACTTGACAATTCCATCTAATGCACCTGGGGAGTCAATTGGAGCAAGAGATGAGAGGATCTTACACAGGGCTGATATTTGGGATCTATCGATCTCAATTGAACAACTCACTATGAACTTTTCAGGGAACCTATGCGGATCTCAGGGAATGTCATAAACACAAATGGAATTTCAGAAAGAATAATCCAGATCTCATTGAAAGTCAGCAAAAGATACATATTAGTCCTGACACAAGTATACGCACCAACTACTTCCTATATAGATGAGGAAGTAGACTATTTTTATGAACAAGTGGCACAATGCCTGTCGAACAAGAAAAATCACTACAATGTGGTCATAGGAGACTTCAATGCAAAAGTCGGCAAGAAGTTGACGGTTCAGGAAAAATACATTGAAATACATGGTCTTGGCACTAGGAACGAAAGAGGCCAGAAACTTTTGGATTTTGCAACGGCACAGAACACCAAGATAGCAAATACATTCTTTAAAAAGCAAAAAACACGCAAATGGACTTGGAGATCACCCAACAGTGAACAATTTAATGAAATAGACTACATACTCTGCCGATGGATATCTTCATTAAAGATGTAACTGTGATAAATCGTGTAAACATAGGGAGTGACCATCGTCTGCTCCGCGCCAAAGTTCATCTGAACACAAGGTTAAAAAGAATAAAACTGATCAAATCGAATCAAAGCAAATCACCACTTGCCTTCGAGAAGCTACACGAGAACAAGGATTATTTCAACTTAGAGATCTATAACAAGTTCCAAATTCTCGACATCGAAGGATGCAATGATGTAGATGAGATTAACCAACAAACAACAAGAATTCTCTTAGATGCGAGCAATAAAATAGCCAAGCGCCAAGGCAGCAGCCTAAAGGCTGGGAAACTGACCATCAAAACGCTTAACCTAATCAAGCAAAGAAATGACCTGGCGAAAAACAGCAACCCTGGACAAGCAGAGACAAAATCAGATTTGCAGAATTGACAAAGACTGTGAAGAAGCAAACACGGCACGATGTGAGAACATACAACACACGACTGGCACAACAAATAATCACAGAGACAAACAGCTCCAAGAGGGCTGAAAAAGCAACCAGAGGATGGAAATCCGAAGGTATTTGTGCGATTTTAAGAGAAGATGGAACACTCACAAAAAACCATGAAGAAATTCTTCAAGAAACAACAAAATTCTACAGCAATTTATACAAAAGCACGACAAACGTAGCAAGCATAGCCAGAACCAATAAAGACCCCTCACCTGAAGAACTGTCAATCTCAGAGGAAGAGATCAAAGCAGCCATCAAAAGTCTGAAGAATGGGAAATCCCCAGGACCTGATACAATAGCTAACGAAATGCTGAAAAATGCAGCGAACACACTTTCGTTGCCACTGTCCTCGCTTTTCACAAAGTGCATGTAACAACGGAAGATCCCAGAATCCTGGAACACAGCACTGATCATACTGATATACAAAAAGGGTGACCCTATGAACTTGAAAAACTACAG
>Ga0224501_10001058_pt1 | contig 21090 bp, 20 predicted proteins | sample SF_Oct11_sed_USG_4_FD_169105 | JGI IMG/M metagenome (GOLD analysis project Ga0224501, IMG submission 169105) | Sediment microbial communities from San Francisco Bay, California, United States - SF_Oct11_sed_USGS_8_1 | ecosystem: Environmental > Aquatic > Marine > Sediment | place: USA...
TGCGTTCATGTGCACTGCGTTAAAAAAATTCTTTAAAGGAGAAGCTGTGGGAAAAATTGAAGCAGCGGAAGCACTTCCGCCCGAAGAGATGAAAGTTGAAGCTGTTAAGGAAGCTGGGGTTTTAAAGATCAAACTTGATGGTGAAGAGCACGAGGTGAAGGTTGAAGATTTAGGAGTTGTTGGAAAAGGTTCTGGAGAAATAAAGCTTCCATCCGAAATCGGAGAAGAAATTAAAGTTGTCGTGGGTGACACGGAGTATAAGGTCAAAATTGAAGAGGTTGGAGTAAAACCTGTTCCAACGGTCAAGAAGCCTGCAAGAATCGGAGAAGAGATCATAAAAGAGGCGAAACATATTATAAAGGCACCCATGCACGGAACCGTGGTCAAAGTGTCGGTTAAAGTCGGGGATAAGGTTGAGAAGGGAACTGTTATCCTAGTTTTGGAGACTATGAAAATGGAGAATACTATTGAAAGCCCAGTCTCAGGTGTTGTGAAGGAGATAAAAGTTTCGGAAGGAGACGCTGCGAACGCTAATGACATTTTAATTATAATTGGCTAGATGGTGTTGAATAGAGTGAAAACGTTCAAATTTAAACTATATTGCCGCCAATGCAAGAAAATTGTGGAAGTTTACAATTGCCATAGAGAAAAAAGCGTGCTTCCAGAAACCAACCCAAAATTCGATGTGATCACGGTTTGCTGTTCAATCTGTAAAAAACCAATAATGAAAATGACGGAACTTCACAGCAAGAAACGGAAAGAAAAGAGGTAACAAGAATGGATATTAGCAAAAAAGAGGCTGCTGCAATATCAGCCGCCATAGCCGCTTACCTAGCTAAACCACGCTTGACCGAAGTCCCTCCTTCACTCTCCGATGTTCAGAAAACCCTCGAGTTGTTGTTGGAAAAGGTTTCTCAACTTGAAAAGCGAACAGATGAATTGAATTCAACCGTGAACGAGATTAAGGGAAAGGTTGAGCGAACGGGAAAGTGAAAGTTATGGTGCAAATCACTGAATTGGTCTTTAGGGATGCTCACCAATCGCTTCTCGCAACCCGCATGAGAACCGAAGATATGCTTCCAATAACAAAAACAATAGACCAAGTTGGATTTTTCGCGTTAGAAGTCTGGGGAGGAGCAACATTTGACGTTTGCTTAAGATACTTAGCTGAAGACCCTTGGGAACGATTAAAAACGCTTAAGATGCATATGCCGAACACGCCGATGGAGATGCTTGAAAGAGCCATGAACATAGTAGCCTACCGCAACTTCCCAGACGACATAGTGCAGAAATTCATTGAATATGCCCACAAAAACGGCGTTGACTACTTCAGAATATTTGACGCATTAAACGACTTAAGAAACATGAAAGTACCAATCGAAACAGCCAAAAAAGTCGGCGCCCATGTGCAAGGAAGCCTATGTTACACTATTTCACCAGTTCACACCGTAGAGTATTATGTGGAAACTTTCAAGAAACTTGAAGCCATGGGATGCGACTCCTTGTGCATCAAAGACATGGCTGGAATGATATCACCATCCAAAGCCTATCAAATCATACACGCATGCAAAGAAGAAATAAAAGTGCCAATGTGCTTGCACTCGCACACCAGTTCTGGCATGACTATGCTCTCATACATGAAAGCGTGCGAAGCAGGCGTAGACATAATAGACTGTGCCATTTCGCCGATCTCAGGCGGTGCCGGACATCCACCAACAGAATCTATCGTAGCCGCCCTCAAAGACACGCCGTATGATACTGACTACGACCTTGAACTTTTAATGGAATGTAGAAAATACTTCCTAAAGGTGTGGGAAAAATATAGGCATTTACACAGAGAACAAGCAATGCAAGTTGACCCCTCGGTAATAATACATCAAATACCAGGCGGAATGCTCTCAAACCTAATAATTCAACTTGAACAATTCGGAGCAGTAGACAAATACTACCAAGTTTTAGAGGAAGCACACCTCGTCCAGAAAGGCTTAGGCTGGCCGCCACTAGTTACACCGACAAGCCAAATAGTGGGGGTGCAAGCAGTCATGAACGTTCTCTTCGGAAGATACAAACGAGTCATAGAAGAAACAAAAAACTATGTTAAAGGAATGTATGGAAAACCACCAGCGAAAATCTCAGAAGAAATCTACAAGAAAATTTTGGGTCCTAAATGGCGTGACGAAATAATCGACTGCAGACCAGCAGACCTTCTGGAACCCATGTATAAAAAATGCAGAGATGAGCTTGAAGATTTAGGACTGCTAACAAAAGAAGAAGATGTGATTTCCTATGCTATGTTTCCAGAAGAAACAAAAAAGCTCCTAAACGGTCAAGCCAAACCAGAATTCACATCAGCTGAACTTCCCTTAGAGGCTGAAATGCTTGGAAGACGGTTTAGAGTCACTCTCAACGGCGAAGAATACGAAGTAACAGTCAGAAAGGTGGAAAAATAAATGTCGGCACCTCTTTTGCCCTCCCCATTTGGCAATATCGTAATGATTGCTGTTGGATGCATATTCATTTACTTAGCCATAAAAAAGAAGTATGAACCACTTTTGCTTATTCCAATAGGCTTCGGAGCAATATTAGCCAACATCCCAGTATTAATTAGCACAGAGTTTCCCGGAATTATGGACCCTAAAGGATTTCTCGGCTTCATATACGAAAAGGGCGTTCTAACAGACATATTCCCGTGCTTATTATTCATTGGAATAGGCGCCATGATGGACTTCGGAGCCCTAATAGAGCGCCCATGGTTCCTAATTTTCGCTGCAGCTGGACAACTTGGAATTTTTATAGCCTTACTCTGCGCATTAGCAGTGGGGTTCAATCCCGTTCAAGCTTCATGCATTGGAATAATCGGGGCAATGGATGGACCCACAGCTATTTACATAACTTCAAATTTTGCTCCAGACATGTTACCAGCAGTTAGTGTTTGTGCATATTCTTACATGTCACTTGTACCACTACTTCAAATTCCAATTTCTAAAGCATTAACCACGCGTAGAGAGAGGCTTATCAAAATGGAGTATAAACCTGAAGCATATTCTAAAGTCATTCGAATAATTTTTCCCATAGCAGTGACAATTATAACATGTGTCGTTGCTCCCATGGGAACCCCACTTATGGGCAGCCTCATGCTTGGTAATTTGCTTAAGGAAAGCGGTGTTGTCAGGAGACTTGCAAAGTCTGCTGAAAACGAGATTGCAAACGTCACAACGTTGCTTTTAGGGATAGTGATTGGTGGAACAATGAATGCGGAAAGATTTCTCGTCCTTGACACACTTATAGTGTTCGGTTTAGGCTTGGTGGCTTTTATTTCTGCCATAGCTTGCGGAGTCCTATTCGCAAAACTCGTGTGTTTTGTGACCAGGGGAAAAGTCAACCCTTTGGTGGGGGCTTGCGGAATTTCAGCCTTCCCCATGGCTGCCAGAACAGCCCACAGAATCGGAAGGGAAGAAGACTCAAGCAACTGGCTTCTGCCACATGCCATGGCAACAAACGTGGGTGGACAGATAGGCTCAGTGGTGGCTGGAGGAGTGATTTTAACGTATGCTCGAAGGTAATACAAATGTTAGGGCTACCATAAAACCGAATAATTGCTTCTATTGGATTTGCTCTAGGCATCCTTGGTGAGTTGCAACGGCTAATTTAATCATGTAGGTTTCAACATTGAAAACTATCAAAGGGGCGGTTTAAGTTTAAAACTCGTTTAAATTCTGCGCACCTCTACATGGAATGTGCTAACAATCCTTCGAGGATAGTAATATTTTTTAATAAGTGTCATGTGGTTATGCCGTAAAATGGAGGTTAAAATGTGGCTAAAAGAAGCAAGAAAGAGAAAGCTGCAGGTCGGGAAAAGCATAGACAATTGAAAAAGGCTAAGAAGATGCAGAGGAAACAGAAAAAGAAAGTTGAGCTCCCTACGAAGCATAGGAAAGGTAAAAAATAGTCTTTCTGTCTTTTGTATGTTTTGTGAGCAGTCTGGCGAGATTAGTTTGAGCTTTGAGTATCTGAAACATGTTCGTTTTAGATGTGCGAGATGTGCCCGGTGCTGCGGCGATGCTAAAGATAAGATTAGGTCGATTCTTCTATTGAAGATCGAAGCTGATCGTATATCAATGGGGACATTGGTAGGTCTTGATAAATTCGCTGAGAAAATCAAAGGTTTTGAACCCTACGTTTATCAGATGAAAAAGACTGAGGACGGAAAATGCGTCTTTCTAAAAGATAACTCATGCTCTATCTATCAGATAAGACCGCTAATCTGCAGATTCTATCCCTTCCAGCTCAAAAATCTTAGAAATAATAGATACGTTTTTACCTACACAGATGAATGCCCAGGTATTGGAAAAGGATCCCAACTCAAAAGAGACTTCTTTGAAAGGCTTTTCGGTAAATTCATAGAGTTAATGAGAGAAAATATAATGCACACGTAAAAAATGGGTTTTGGTTAGGGTTCTTCGGTTTTTGTCTCTTTTTTCAATCTCATCAACTTTATTGGAAATATGTCGTGGAATATCTATTAACCCTACTTACTCCTTCAGTTTGTCCGCCTTTCTACAAATGTTCGAAATAGCCAAAATTATGTGCGGAAAAGCGAATATGCTGAAAACTTTTGCGTATCTGGGATTTCCAGCCTTTCTTACAAGTTTGACGTCTCCTCCAGCCCTTAAATAGCCTTCAACAAAGGCTTTTGTAATGAATTCTGCAGAACGCGTTCCAACAAGCGGTGAAATAAAATGGCCTGCATAATACAGAAATTCAGCGATATCCCAAACCTTATCCCCGCTCCTTGAGGCTTGTTCAAAATCCAACACACAGATTTCACCATTTTCCTTAACCATTAAGTTCTCGGGCTTTGTGTCGCCTAAAGCTATGTCAAACGCATGCACCTCAGCGAATTTTTCGCCAACTTTGCTTATAATGTCTAGGTCTTCCTTCACTTCCGCGGTGTTTTTTGCGTTAACAACTCTTTTTATCACTTTGCTAAGATTTTCGCCTTCCACATATTCCATGAAAATTAAGCGTTCAGCATGGCTTATATGCAGAATCTTTGGGACAGCAAAACCTTTTGAATATAGCAGCTGGTTTATAGCGCATTCTCTGTCAAGTCTTGAGCGCCCCAAAACGGCAAAAGTTCTAGTTCCAAAAGTCCACAAAGTAAGCGGGAACCATTTAAAACTTGACCAGTCTCTAAACCTCTTAACAACAATTTTTCTTTCTTCATTGTCCACAGAGGTCTTAACCAAGTAAACATCATTCAAAACACCGCCAATCTCCTCAACCTTAATTTCTGCTCCTTCATTTATAGAAAATACTTCTCTTGCAAAGGCGTCTACATTCATTCTACTCGCAAGAGAAACCAGTCCGCGAGCCGTAGGAACGTATAAAAATCTGTGGGGGTCTTCGAGCTGATGGATAAGCTCTGAGTTTTCTTCGGTTTTTCTTTGGAATTTAAGAGATGTTTCTCTATTCTGTGAAAGGACATTTAGAGCTGTTGGAAAAATTCCGAGTAAAGATGTGAATAAGGTTCTTTGGGCTGTTTTGAAGAGATTTACGAAACGAACTTTTCTGCTCTTAACCTCGTCCACAAGCTTTTTAGAGATTTTTACATATCCATTTGAAAGTGTAATTGTATTTTCTTTTGTTAGCTCCTTTAGTGCATCCAGATATCCACGCATAACCCCTTCTATGTTTCCCTTTTTAATACCCTTTCGCATAAACCTGAGCAAACTGTAAGTCATTGGCGGGAAAAGCCGTGCCCTGCTTAGCATAGTTTCATACATAAAGTATTCTGGCTTTATGTGAAAATTGTAAGAGAGTTCTGAAAAATCCAAAACTAGGTTTTCCAAAAGTTCAAGGATTAAACGTTTTTTCAATGTAACCTCTTGGGAACGCAAATATTCCTCGTTCACTAAGGCGATATATGGGAAAATCATCCTCCCAGCTAAGGCTTCGCCTAGAAAACCTCTATCCACATCCCTTTCAAAAACCCACTCGTTAACGGCGAATACAATGAGGTTTAGGTCATCCAAAACTTTTACGTACCTCATTAACCGAGGTTGAAAATCACGGATTATAAGCAAAATTTCCACAACTTTTTTTGTTTTAGAAAATTCTGAGGCATAATCGCTACATATACATGTTGCTGTAATTAGGTAGGAGCCGGCAATACGTCTACAAAAATTAAGAATTTGCTTGACTAATTTCTCGTCTGGACGCTTTACATGCTTAGACAACCTTTCACCGCAACCTTAACTGTGCAGCAGAAACGTTAATACTTTTCTTACCTTGGCTCTCTGTAATAGCTTACGCCTTGCTTGTCTGTTTCGACGTATTCTCAGCCAGCTGCTATCAATGGCTTGCATTTTTCCATTGTAACCGCTGTGGCTACGTCGAAGCTGTCTGGCGTGAACTTAACCAGGTGTGTGTAAACCATAGCGCACACAGTTATAGTTAGGGAATTATAGAGGTGGTGGAAAACTTTTAGGTTCAAAAGAGCTAGAGATTCCAAAGAACTTAATATGGTTTATCAGTGTTGGAAAAAGAAATGTGAGCATTAAGATAGATGAAAAAGTATTCAGTAAATACTATCAAATTGTCAGAAGAGCCATGACAATAGAAAACAGAAAAAGGTATAAATCAGTGCTTGTTGCTGACCACATAATAGGAAGATTTACAACAGTTTGGGTTTAAAGGAGATGAAAGTATGGAGAAAATTGATGTTGTTGTTCTTACAAAAGACAGTGAACACTTATTGGAGCGATGTTTAAACTCTATTTATCAGAATATTCCAGTAAACAAACTAATAATCGTTGATGGATACTCAGATGATAATACACTAAAAATCTTACAAGAATTTAATAAGAAATATAAAAATATTAAAGTGGTTTTTGATGATGGAAACAGAGCAACAGCAAGACAGAAAGGTATACGAGAAGTTGAGACAGAATGGTTCGCATTTGTGGATAGTGATGTAATTCTTTGCAAAGAATGGTTTAAAAGGGCGGAGAAAAATATTAAGCCTAATGTTGGCGCCATATGGGGTTTAGAGAGATATAAAATTAAAAATCTAAATCTACCACTCTTCTATAAGCTCTTATCTAAAGCTTCAAAGGAATGTTTCAAAATTCGAGGAGGCATGCATGATACGCTTATTAGAACAGCAGTAGTAAGAGATATCAAAATTCCTACAAACCTTCATCATTATGAAGATGCATACATCATTAATCATGTGAAAAAGAAAGGTTATGAAATTTTGATGCCTGATGAATTATATTCCTTACATTACAGACCAGAAACAGATTGGGACATAAGAAGCAGTATCAGGCTTGCTACGAATGAAATAAGAAATGGGTTGGTTGACTCTCATGCTTTCAAGTTCATCCTCTACTATCCATTCTGGGTGCTCCTTTGGGCTGTTCAAAAGTTTTCAATTATTAAGGAGCGCGCGTGTACTTAACCATGCAAAAAGCATAGTCATACTTTTGGAAGGTTCATAGAAATTTGAAGTTAAACCACAAACAAAAAAGGGAAGTATGTGGAAGAGTTATCTCTTTGTTAATGTTTCACCCGAACACTATAACAGACACAAATAGGATCACAACTCTTCGAAATATAGTTAATGCTTTTCAATAATCTTGCTATAGATTCTTAAAATTTTCAAGGCTTTCACAGCTTTTTCCGGTAAATTATACAAGGGTATATCTGTATTTCCCAGCACTTTATACACGAGTGCAAAATCTTCTCCGCCTGCTGGCACATCAACAACTGGTTTGTTCGGATACTTTGCTGCTGTTTCTGGAATCACTTTGGCGTCTTTTGGTTCAAAGAAGCAAGACTTAAGCATGTTTATTATTAAGACGCCGTCCACGTTTTTGTCGGCAAGCACCAGTTCCAGCACTTTGGAGTATCTTTCAGCTCTTGCATCAGCTATCATATCTATGGGGTTTGTTGCGTCTACACCTGGATACAAGCTTTCAATCTTCCTTTTCGTCTTTTCTGATAGGGATGCGAGCTTCAGATTGTTTCTCACAACGGCATCCGTAGCCAGTATTGCTGGTCCACCCACGTTGCTTACAATTGCTATGTTATCTCCGCGTAAGGGAGGCTGCTTTGAAAGAGCTATTGCTGCGTTCATTAATTCTTCAATGTCTTTAACCCTTATTATTCCGGCTTTTTTAAAGGCGGCATCAAAAATTTCATCCGAACCCGCAATTGAAGCTGTGTGCGATTTTGCTCTTTTCGCTGACTCTTGTGTTATTCCGCCTTTTAAAGCTAAGATGGGCTTCTTCTTCACCATTTTTCTTGCTTCTTCTATAAATTTTCTCCCAGTTTTTATTCCTTCCATGTATAAGCATATGACTTTCGTATCTCCGTCGTTGCCAAGATACCGTAGCAGGTCAACGTCATCAATGTCTATTTTGTCTCCTACGAAAGCAAATTTGCTCACGCCAATATTATAGAAACATGCCCAGTCAAGTAGACAAGCTCCGACTCCGCCACTTTGAGATATAAAAGCAATGTTTCCCTTTTTGGGCATGACATTTCTTTCAAAGGTTGTGTTTAACCCGTTGGCAGTGTTTATGACGCCCATAATCGTGTTTGGTCCCAAAATTCTAATGCCGAACTCTCCTTTGAGTTTGAGCAGTTGTTGACGCTGTTCATCATTGTATCCGCCAGTAATCATGACAAGTACTTTGATGCCTATCTTTGCACATTTTTCCGCTTGCTCAATTGATTTCTCTGACGGAAGCATTATAACCGCAAGTTCAGGAATTTTCGGCAATTTACTTAGCTTCCTGTAACCAGCTTTTCCATTCACGTCCAAGACGTAAGTTTTTCCACGAAAGAATTTCCTCATGTTGTAAACAACGTTTCTAAAGAGCTGTGGAGAAGCCATTCCGACCTTTTCCCGAATCTTACTTGAACCTATTAGAACAACCCTCTGCGGTTCAAAGATAGCCTTCACTTCATCCATGAATCTTAACCCTTCAAACCAAACTTGTTGAGGTGAAGGAGAAAAGATAGGTTTTTCATATTCATAAATTTAACCTTAAAAAGGCTGGAGAAGCCTACTTTTGAACTATTTTCATGTAAGCAAACATAGCTAGTAAAGCAAAAAATAGTGCGAAAACAGCCAAGTCCAGAAACATAACGGGTTCAAAAGTAGGATGACCTAAAAGGAAAAACCTTGCAAGGTCAGCACCACAACTTAAGGGGTTGTATCTAGCTATAATCACGAAGGCTTGAGGCATTACATCTTGTATAAGGTTTAGTGGATAAAAGACTGTGCTGCAGAAGAAAAGCACATAATAAACAACTCCCCTGGCTGTTACGTATTTTTCAAAACTTGTTGTGGAAAGAGCAAGCGTTATGCTTAAGCCAGATGTTCCAACCGAGATGAGGAACAAAGCTAAAACTATTATAAGCATCTGCAACGGAGACGGAACATTACCCGCCCAAACAAACGTTACCAAAAGAGTTGTCAGAAGCAAGGGAGTCATATATGCCATTCCCCTCAGACCTCCAGCCAAAACCCTTCCAAAAGCTAACTCCCACCTCTTAACGGGCAAACTTAACATATAATGAGAGATTTCACGACGAATTTCCATGTTTATTTCCCTTCCAATCATAAAGGCGGCTGCAAAAAGGGCAGTAATTGTTATGCCAGGCGCGAAAAACAAGAAATAGGAAACATATTGCTCGGTGATTTCCTGTTTGACCATTCCTGTGTAAACTACCGCCATTATGAAAAGGTCTGCCAGACTCATGCTTAGCATTCCAACAATCCACCAGCGATACCTAAAGAAATACCTAAAATCACGTTCTAAAACATATAGTATTGCCTTCACTGCCAACCGCCGCCTTCCAATCTCTTTTCATGTAAAACTATGCCTAAAAACGTGAAAGTTGAAAAGAACAAGACTATGCCAAGAATCGCTATAGCCGGAGAAGTTAAAACTGCGGATTCAATTCCAGCACCCCAACGGAATAAATCAGCGGCGAAAGTTAATGGATTAAACCGTGCAACCACTCTATAATAGGCAGGCATGTAAACTAGTGGATAAAGCGTTGTGCTTAACCTAACAATCAGAGCATCCACAATTCCTAAGAGAATATCAAATTTGTCAGAGGATTTTATGCTCACAGCCAAGGTTATGCTAAATCCAGCAACACCAAATGCAAATAGGAAAAGTGAAACAAATGCAACCATAAACTGCAGTGGATTCGAAACCCCGATAAGGTACAAGACAAAAAGAAGCATGGGACTAACATATATGAAGCTTCTCAAACCACCACCAATTGACCTTCCAAGAACAAGTTCCTTTCTAGAAACTGGCAAACTAAGTAAGTATTCGATGACTCCATGGTCGGCTTCCTCGTAAATATCGTAGCCTATAAAGACTGTTGTGGAATAAAGCAAGGTTATGATTATGCCAGCTGCATAAAAATTGAAGTAGCTTGTTCCAATCTCGAGCTCCACCTCAGGTTTAAGCATTCGGTTTACTATTAAGCCAAAAAGCGCTATTTGAGCCAAGAACCATATGGCACGCATTATCAACAAGAACTTGTATTGAAGAAACGTTCGTAAGTCTCTTTCGGCCACTATCCAGACGTTTCGTAAACTTATCACTTTTTCTCAGCCTCTTCAATCGTTAAGCCTGTGTAATGAGCAAAAACATCGTCTAAGGAAGGTTCACTCATTTGAATTGACTTTATAGGTATTCGTGTTTTAAGGAAGAACTCTGTAATTTGCGGCAGAACCTCTTCGGCTTTATTTAAGTAAATTTTCAGGTGATTGGGGTTGGTTGCCAAAACTTTTACAACGCGGTTGATTTTCTTCACTTCCTCAAATGATTTTTTTGGTATATCCTTTTCTAAGAATACTTCGATTATGTCTCCGCCAGGTATGTTATCCTTCAATTTTTTAGGATTATCGCAAACCAGTAATCTGCCTTTGTGCATTATGGCTACACGGTCTGAGAGTATGTCGGCTTCGTAAAGCTCGTTTGTAGCCAGCAATATTGTTGAGCCTTCATCCCTCAAAGCTCTAATCATATTCCAGATTCTATGTTTACCTACAACATCAATCTGTGTCGTCGGCTCATCAATTATGGCAATTTTAGGTCTTTGAATCAGAATTTTAGCTATTTCAACCCTTTTACGCATACCGCCGGAAAACGTGTGAATGGTTTTACGCCGATCACCCCATAAGCCAAGCTCCTCTAAAATCCATCGCACCCGCTTTTTCCGTTCATCAGCGGAAAGACCGCACACCTTAGCATGCCAGTTTAAAACATCCCAAGGTGTGCTAACCCACAAAAGTTTCGGATCTTGAAAGGCCATGCCAATCAACGTTCGAGCTTTATCGGGCTCACGTGTTACGTCATGAGGGCCTATAAAGGCTGTGCCTTCAGTAGGCTTAATAACAGTTGTGAGCACAAGCAAGACGGTTGTTTTTCCAGCCCCGTTCGGACCTAAAAGTCCGAAAATTTCACCTTCTCCAATTTCTAAGTTTAGATGGTCAACTGCCACTAAGTTTCCGAACTTTTTTGTGAGGCCCACAATGCGTATTATCGGCGGCATTTTTACACCTAACGCTGAAGCAGATACAATAACTAAGCTGTTAAATAAGATTTACCGTGACAGCAAATTCAAAGCTGTTTTTTCGGCTTTTTCCATAACGGCTTGCTCATCCAAAGTTTTCATCTGTCTATTCTTCATCAGGATTTCTCCATCAATGATAACTGTGTCTACATCGCCTCCGCGTGCAGAATAAACAATACTTGCGTAAATGTCATGTAAAGGTTTTAAATGCGGCTTTGAAAGGTCAATTAGTATTACGTCGGCTTTTTTGCCCACCTCAAGTGAACCAATTTTTTCGTCAAGTCCTAAGGCTTTAGCCCCATCTATTGTCGCCATCTCTAAAACTTCATAGGCTGACAAAACCGTTGGGTCCAAATAAAGGAGCTTTTGAAGCAAGGCGGCAATTTTCATGGTTTCAAACATGTCAAGGGTATTGTTGCTAGCTGGACCATCTGTTCCCAACCCAACATTAACACCTAGATCGGTTAAATCCTTCACTTTTGCTGCGCCTAAACCAAGTTTCATGTTGGCCACAGGAACATAAGCCACATTAACGCTACGCTTAGACAAGATTTGCATGTCCTTCCTTGACAAATTTATGCAATGAGCGGCAAGGACATGGCCTTTCAAAAAGCCTATTTCATCCAAAAATTCAACTTCGCTGGAACCATATTTCTTCTCAAATTCCCTAAACATATCTTTCGATTCAGCCAAATGTATATGCAATCCAACATTTAGCTCAGAAGCCTTTTCCCAAACCTTTACAAGAAGCTCTGGACTGCAACTGTAAGCCGCATGAGGCCCAAGCATGACTGTTACCTTGCTATCGGCGTATCCACGGAAATTTTTAGCAAAATTTATGCTTTCATTCAGCATTTTTTCGCCTAGCGCCTTGTTTCCAGCTTCAATTATGCCTTCCGCTAAAACACCTCTTAATCCACTTTTCTCCACAGCTTTTGCAACCATATCCTCATGGAAATACATGTCAGCAAAGCATGTTGTTCCACTTCTGATCATTTCTAAGCAGCCTAAAAGAGCTCCAACATAGACATCCTCTGGCTTGAGCTTAGCCTCTAAAGGCCAGAGGGCTTCCTTAAGCCAAGTATCTAATGGTTGGTCTTCAGCTATTCCGCGAAAAAGGGTCATAGGTACGTGCGTGTGACAGTTGATCAATCCGGGCATGGCAACTTTTCCCTTTGCGTTTATCTTTATTTCTGCATGTACGCTGGTTGCAGATGCATGTTTGCCGACAAAAGTTATTTTCCCCTTTTTTATGGTTAGGGCACCATCTTCTATGGAGCCTTTTCGGTTCATTGGCAAAATGGTACATCCATAAATAAGTAGGTCTACTTTTTTCAATAGTGCACCCTTTATGTAGAGAGGGAGAACTGACCATAAAAAGGATGCTAATATCATGTAGGAGAAACTTTACGCTATTAGCCTTCCTGGTTGTTAAAAGTTGAAAGATATTGGGGAGTTGGAAGCTAAATCTGTGGTTTTGCTCTTTCAATTTTCTTTAGGAATGGATGCAAAGCTGGTTGTGGAGTATCATCTTCTGCCAAAACTCCTTTGGGTATTCCTGTTGTGCCTATTTTTCTGCATATAAAGTTAAGCGAATCCTCTGTGAAGTTTAGTAGGTTTTGTCCTTCCGTTGTCAACTTATACACTTTTCTGGGTCGTTCGTTGTGCATGTCCCATTCACTTTTCACGTATCCCTTTTTCTCCAACGTGTTCAGGAGCGGATAAATGGTGCTTGGTCCAAAGTATACTCCAAAGTTTTTGCGGATTTTTGTGATTATCTGGTAGCCGTGCATCGGCTGCGTATTCAAGAACTGTAACACTATGAGGTCTAAGAGTCCCTTCATCAGTTTGACTTGAACTTCTTTCGAGTTGTTAACCATATGCTTTCCTTCCTTTCTGTATTTTTGTCCAACAGTTTTTCTGTTAGACACAGATACGATATGTCCTTTTTATGACATATCTCAAGACTTTATAGAGCCTAAACAAAGATATAAGGGTTCGTGCTTACCACGAACATAAAAAAACATACCGAAGCATACCAGAATATTCCATTTCTACATAATTTAAATAAGCCAAAACATGAAACAGTTCAAAATAGAACATGCTTAGAGAGTGAAAAATTGGCAGAAACTTTCAGAAAAGAAATTGTTCAACACATAACCAGAAACTTGTTAGATATTCAAATATTAAGGCTTATCCAAACCCAACCCATGTGGGGATACAAAATAAAAAAGCAAGTAGAAGCACTATTTGGTATAAAACTGAGACATGGAGCACTCTATCCGCTACTTAACACTTTAGAACAGAAAGGCTTCTTGACAAGCCAAAAACAAAAACAAAAAGGAAGAACTAGAAAAGTTTACACAATAACTAGGAAAGGAATACAGTACTTAGAAGCATACAATAGCATACTAAAAGAACAAATAAAATCTCTTGACATCAAATAATATGCTTTTTCAGTTACTTTCGTTTTCGGAACTGCATTATGTTATTGTAGGTACAGACATATTTTTTACCGAATCTTCCTAAGAATAACTATTTACGGTCGAAACTATCGAGACGTTTCTTTTGCCTCGCTTTGATTATGTCGATAGCTTTGGCAAAGGTTATCTTAGACTGTCGTTTCAAGTTAAAACTCATCTTCAGTTTTTCAACGACCCATTTCTCAATTACATCTGCTCCTTCTTCTCCGAACATTAAAGTTAGCCCTCTGCAGAATATTTCGGGTTTTTTTGGGATTTCCTCCCGCTTTAGTCTAAAGTGATTTTCGAGGTAATAGTAGAGGGCTTTCTTACCGCTATCCTCTAGAGCTTGTAAACCATCGTCTACACATTGCAGAATTTTTTGTTCAACCATGGATTCGGATGTCATAGAACATACTTCTAGAAGAAGCCACATATAAGTTTTATTTTTGTCGAACCGACATACTTTTTTACCGACAAATCTGAAAGGAGGTGATGGTGCTTGAATTGGAAAATGTTTATTGCCCGACATTGGAAAGTCGCTTTCCTGTTACTTCAACTTAGTTTGATTACATTAATGATTGTTACAGGAAAGATGTTTGACCCCATCGACAGTCCATGTGGGCCATAAAATTAATATGATAATCAGGAGAAGTGGAATAACGGGTAATACAGTGAAGAGAAATGCGTAATAAACTTGACCTCATTGACATAAACATAATGGAAGGTTTAGCAAAATATGGTCCCAGAAACATAACGAAAGTTGCGAAGGAGCTTAACATACCGAGAGGAACAGTGCTCTCAAGGATAAAACGTATGTCTTCCTCCTTTTATTTAAGATTGCTTACGAGTGTTTATCACACTAATTTAGGAATGAAGAAAGCAGTCGTTTTCGCGAAGGCGACTGTTGGCCATGAGGACTTACTCTTCAATTGTATGAAGGCGAACAATTTTTACATTTACTTAAGCCGGTGCTTTGGTATGTTTGAAGGCTGCATCGGAATCTACGTAATTCCTAAGGAGCACACAAAGGAATTTGAAGATTTCTTGCTAGAATTAAGAAAATTAGGGGTAACTCAAGACGTAAAGATGCTCTGGTCGACCTGTTTTCATACAGTTAATCGGACAAGAAAATGGTTTGATAGCTCTTGCGAAACTTGGATCTTTCCTTGGGATGAGTGGTTAGAAGAAATTCCTTTCCAAGAAGGCGAACTGCCTTATACGTTGAAAGACCCTGAAAGTTTTACTTTGAAGGCTGATGAAACCGACTTGTTTATCGTGGGGGAACTGGAGAAAAACGCGACCGTAAGCTTAGCTGCTATAGCGAGAAAGCTTGGAACAACGTTACAAAACATTCGTTATCATTATGAGATGCATGTTATCAAGCATGGACTAATTGAGGCTTTTCAAATAGCTATATTACCTTTTGAAAGAACAATGTCTGACATGCTGTTTTTTGTTTTCAGATTTGATAGCAAGGAGAAAATGGCTAAGTTTGCTCAGTCATTACTAGACAAGCCCTTCGTAATCATTGTGGGTAAGGTGTTAGGCGAAAACGTCATGGTATCTCAAGTGTATCTCCCTAGACTAGAGTTCAGAAAATTTATTGATGCTTTGTCAAAACTTGTCAGATATGGTTTCCTGCAAAGTTACGATTATGTACTTCAGGACTTACGTCCTGGAAAATGGTCACGAGAGACTATCCCATATCAATTTTTCAAAAATGGATCATGGATATACGATCACAGTAGGCATATTAAAAGTCTGCACGACTTAGTCAACAAATTAGCTTAACATGAGGTTAAGCCGATTCGATAGGAGTGTTTACATAGCGCGATCACAACAATTCCAATTGGCACCCTTAGCGCGCGCTAAGATTTAAGAACAAGCCCTAGATCTTTCTTTAAAAAAGGGATAGTTGATGAAGAAAGATGAGATCAAAAGAGAGGAAGACGTAATCAATTTCTTAAGCAATAAGACGGAATTCGAAAGGGCGGTTTTGGTTGCTACATTCAAGATTCCGAAGGGAAAGGTTAGCACATACAAGAGGATAGCCGAAAAGATTGGTAGACCACGTGCTTACCGGGCTGTCGGTAATGCCTTACATAAGAATCCGCTTGCACCGATAGTTCCATGCCATCGTGTTGTTAGATCCGATGGCGGATTCGGAGGAGAGAAAAAGGGAGCAGAATCAAGAAGGAAGCTCTTAGAACAAGAGGGAATACCCGTCGAGAATGGCAGAGTCAAGATAAGTGAAGAGATCCTTGTTTAACATAAAACATTTATGAACAAGTTTTAGCGAACGTGTAGGCGGCTTGTTCATGCAGATAGCTTAATAAGAAAGTGTTTTGGTAGCCATAAGGAAATCTCTAGATGTTGATCGAGTATACTGACTGCCCGCGGAAGGAGAGGGAGACTGTATCATGACGAAGCACGAGCTAACACACCACCTGAAAAGCGAAGTCGATGGCAGACTTCGCAGTTCACTTCATAGTGTTCTTTCCAGAGCTGGTCTTGCAGATCTTCCTTTCCAGATATACGTCATGCTCGTCACTGGTCTCCTTTTTTCCTTCGGAAGAAACCTAGCATTTCCATATCTTGCTATGTACTTGACTGGAATGAGCATAAACGGAGGTCTCGAGATCGCCGAGTCACTTGTGGGATTCATGATTATGGTTGGAGGGTTGGCTTATACGCTTGCTTTGTTGTTTACAGGAAGCCTCTGTGACAGGTTCGGCAGGAGGAAGATGATGATCATCTTCATCGTTCCGCAGATTTTCCTGACGGGAGGCTATGCGTATGCTACCACATTCACAGAGTTTCTCTTGGTATACGTAACGATGAGTGTTATTGGTGCCTTTTACGATCCTGCATACAGTGCAATGATTGCGGACCTCGTTCAGCCTGAGAGGCGTGAGGAGGTTTACGGTCTTAGCTATATGCTAGCCAATGTAGGAACAGTGTTTGGTCCGCTGTTAGGAGGCGCCATTGCGAGTACAAGTGGGTATCCTGTCATTTTCATATATGCAATGGTTTTCACTATCGTCTGCGCTGCCATCATATTGATGCTGATAAAGGAATCCTACTCAGCAACTGAATCCAGCAAAGTCAGGCTAAACCAGCTCGCTGGAGTCTTCAAAGATAAAATATTTGTTGTGTTCTGCATTGCTGGTGCTCTGACCAACGTGGTTTATTCGCAGCTTTACGGTTTGCTCTCTGTCTATACGGGATACCTAGGTTTTGATCCCTCTTTCTTTGGTTTGCTGTTGTCGGTGAACGGAGTTATGGTGGTGACGTTGCAGATTCCCATCAGAAAAGCCACTATAAGGATAGGAAGCACGAGGGCTTTCATAGTTGCGCAGACACTCTACGCTGTAGGTTTTACCTACTTCATGCTATCCAGAGACCTCGCTCAGTTCTTGATAGGTGTCGTCGTCCTTACGCTCGGAGAGATAGTTTTTTTCCCTGCAAGCTCAGGGTTCGTCGCCGACCTGTCACCAGCGGATATGAGAGGAAGATACATGGCATTATTGGGGCTTTTCTATGGGACTGGTGGGTCCGTTGGGTCACTGATAGGATTCACGCTTTACGATATTCTGCCCAACAAGGGGGTCATCTGGGGCATTCTCGGTACAGTTGGATTTGCCACCTTACCTGGCTATCTTTACCTACTGAAGGTTGTCGCAAGAAGGAGTAAGTTGGATAGCAAGACCGAGATTGTTGACTGAAAAGGCTAAATATTCTTTGGTGTAACATTTCTCCACAAAGCTGCGTTGAAACACTTTCGCGCGCAGAGGCTTAAGAGAAAGCTAAGAGTTTTCTTGGTGTGCGCGCGCTAGAGGTCTTACAGGGATGAGACTTCTCACTATAGGGAAAGCCGACTGGGCAGTCAATTTTTACACGAAGCTGAGATATGAATTGGCTGATGAGATTGAGCGACCTTGAGGCTTTAACGTCTTCATGAAAAAAGAGTTGTAACCGTTTAAACGAGACTCGTTTCATGGAATGTTAAAAGACAAGTGCGCGGGAGACATCTCCACACTTTGCCTAAAAGAGCAAATACAAGATCTTGAAGGTGTTGCTCAATAAATTTCTCTCACAAAATCATTGTTATTAGCCTTAAATAGAACTAGTAACAAAAACGAAGATTATGAGTCCTAGAAAACACAAAAAAACATCTGAAATGCTTTTAGAAACCCTTAAGGAAAGAAGCAAAAAAGGGCTTGAATTTGCAAGAAGAACTATTCTAGCGGAGAATATTGAATGCGAAGAGATACATGAGGCATTAGAATATTATACTTCAAACTGGAAAAATTTCACCCATCCTGGATTATTTTCAATAGCTTGTGAGGCGGTGGGTGGCAACCCCGACGAAGCAGTAAGGGTTCAAGCAGCCATAGCTATGATAACAGCCGCTCTTGATGTACACGATGATATTATTGATAAATCAGACATGAAGTATGGAAGACCAACTGTTTTTGGAAAATTTGGACAGAATATGGCGCTTCTTTTAGGAAACGCGTTCTTTGTAAGCGGTTTCACTCTCCTCAGCAAATCAACTACAAGATTACACAAAGAAAAAATGAGGGAAATCCTTGAAACTCTCAAAAGGTCACTGTTCGAGATTGGAAGTGCACATGCCTTAGAATTAAACTTGAGAGGGAAAATGGATACTGCACCAGAGGACTACATGCAAATTCTGAAAATGAAAGCAGCCAGCGTTGAGGCAAACATGCGGATCGGTGCAATAGTAGGCGGAGGAACAAACAACGAAATTGAAGTTTTAACAAAGTACGGGAGAATTCTAGGAATATTAGCAACATTAAGAGAAGATTTCATAGATGTCTTCGAAATCCAGGAACTGCGTCAACGCATACAAAATGAGTGCCTGCCTATCCCCATCCTGTATGCATTACAAAATGAAAAATCGAGAAGAATTCAAAAAATACTCTTAAAGAAAAGAATGACGGACGAGGATGCCGACAAACTGCTCGACATAGTTTTTGAAACAAAAGAAGTGAAAAAACTCAAGAGAAAAATGAAAATCCTTATTAGGAATGCCCTTCGCCTGATCTCAAAAATTGAAAATCAGCATATTAAACTCTCATTAAGCAGATTCGTTACCGCAGCATTGGAGGACTTATAATAGCTTTTATCTAAATATACGGGAAGGTCCGGATTGGAATTTTCCTCTTCCTTTTAGCTCTCTTCATCTCTTTTCCCTGTTGTACATTTGTTCGACACTTATACTTAAAATTTGCTGTCGAACACAAAAACAGAAACTGCTGAGCGAATAAACATTATTATCTTAATACATAGATAATTGAGTGAGCTGACTAAAATGTATTGGAGAAATGCTCTCAAACAAAGAAATGTTTGGAGAGATTTCTTTCCAGCATTTATCATTGTAGTGAACAGTCTTACGTGGAATACGCTTGCGTATGCAATTTTCAGCAACACAATTAATAATCTTTCTATTTCTCCTGTGGAAACTTTGACTCTTTTTGGCGTTCATTATTTTGGAGTCGCTATTTCTGCCATTTTAGGATCAATATTTTTTCCACGCGCAAAGAAAATTTCGCTTTCCCTATGGATGCTTGCTGGAACTTTTATATCAATTCTGTTGATTACTATCCCAAACAATGATTCACTAGTAAACGTACTAATTTCCTTCTTTTTCGGAGTCTCCATAGGAGCTGGGCTTCCATCGAGTTTAGCTTACTTTGCTGATGCAACTATTGTAGAGAATCGAGGCTTTTTTGGAGGAATTTCCTTCTTTTTTGTGGGTTTGGTAACAATGCTCTTTGCGGTGACTGCGTTTTTACTCAGCAATATTGTAGTTGTTTTAATGATAACTATATGGAGGACGATTGGATTAGTCTTGTTCCTTTTTACATTCAAGGATACAAGAGCTGAGCATAGACAAAACGTGTCTTCGTATTCACATATATTGGGTAAACGGGAATTGTTTTTGTATCTTGTGCCATGGGTGATGTTCTGCCTTGTAAATTGGATGGAGGCACCTTTATTAGAAAATCTTTTCGGTGAACTACATAGCCTCATAGGTTTCATTGAAGTTGCAATAGCCGGCTTATTTGCATTGGCAGGGGGCATTATTGCTGACTTTTCAGGTAGAAAACGAGTTATCATAATTGGTTTTATTATTCTAGGTGTGGAGTATGCTGTGTTAAGTCTTCTATCCGGAATGCCTGTTTCATGGTATATTTATACAGCTTTTGATGGTATTGCTTGGGGAATGTTCGCATCGGTTTTCTTCATGACTATATGGGGGGACCTTGCGGGAGATTATGTGAAAGAAAAGTATTATGTTGCAGGCGGGCTTCCTTACCTTCTTGCCAGTTTCTTATCCATATTGGTTAAACCTTATGTTGGAATAATTCCATTAGGCACAGCCTTCTCTTTAGCTAGCTTTTTCTTGTTTTTGGCTGTTATTCCTTTGATGTATGCTCCTGAGACTTTGCCTGAAAAGAAAATTAGAGAGAGGGAGCTTAGAAAGTATATTGAGAAGGCTAAGAAGCTCAAGGAAAAATACGCTTAAAAATTAGAGTTTCTCTCTTTTGTTGGGGAAAGTATGTTCTTTCACGTGATATTGACAACTGAGTGTAATCTTCGATGCAGGTATTGTTTTGGTGAAGCATTGGAGGATGTGGACGCTGATTTTCCAGATTTTGAGGTTGATTATTTTTTGCCTAAGAGAATAAGTTATGATATTGGTTCGTTGGACAGATTTTGTAGGCGAGACCCAGACTGCGCGTTGATTTTCTATGGTGGAGAACCACTGCTTTACGTAAATGAAATTAAGCGGATTATGGATGATGTGAAGGCTAAACATTTTCTTATTCAGACAAATGGGCTGCTTTTAGACGGCTTAGAACCGGAATACGTTAATCGCTTGCACACTATTCTCGTTTCTATTGATGGTGATGAAGCATTAACGGATTTTTACAGGGGAAAAGGCACTTTCAGAAAAGTAATTAATATTTTGAAGCTGATTAAA
>Ga0224501_10001059_pt1 | contig 21072 bp, 23 predicted proteins | sample SF_Oct11_sed_USG_4_FD_169105 | JGI IMG/M metagenome (GOLD analysis project Ga0224501, IMG submission 169105) | Sediment microbial communities from San Francisco Bay, California, United States - SF_Oct11_sed_USGS_8_1 | ecosystem: Environmental > Aquatic > Marine > Sediment | place: USA...
AGCTGGGGCAGCGTGCCGATCGTACGCATTGCCAATATCGGATTGGCTCCGGGAGAGGCGACGCTTGATCAACTCATCGGCGACGTGAAACGCGGCATCTATATCGAAGGCCACGGGTCGTACAGCATCGATCAGCGTCGTTACAACTTCCAGTTCGGCGGCGATGCGTTCTGGCTGATCGAAAACGGACGGCGCACTCATATGCTGCGTGATGTCATCTACCATGGAATCACTCCGGAATTTTGGAACAGGTGCGACGGTATTGCGGATCGGACGTTTCGGCAGCAGCACGGATTTATTACCTGCGGTAAGGGACAGCCCGTCCAGTCCGGCTGGATGACTCATGCGGCGTCACCCGCTCGGTTTCGAAGGGTACAGGTCATCAGAGGAGAGCGAGGAACGTGAGTAGTCCGATCGTGAAGACGTGGCCGAAGATGACGAGTAGAGAAGAATTTCGTTTTCTTGCCGATCTGATCCTGACCCGTTCGTCCGGTGATGAGACGGTTGTGACCCTCAACGATCTGCGTTCAGGGACCACCAGATTTGCCAATAATCATGTCGTCCAAAACGTCGATGTCCGGCGTGGAATATTGGCGGTGACGGTCGCATACGGAAAGCGTCATGGGACTGCTTCGGCGACGGACTTTACCGCCGGGTCGGTACTGGAGACACTCGCACGAGCCGAACGGGTAGCTCGTTTCTCACCGGAAGATCCTGAGCATCTTTCACCTCCGGAACCGCAATCGTTTGCGAGGTGGGAAACTGCCAGGCCTGAGACGGTTGCGGCAGGCCCTGCGCGCCGGCTCGAATATGCGAATGAAGCCATCAGCCTCTGCCGCATGGAGAATCTTCTGTCGGCGGGGATCGTGACATCATCGGTCTGTTCGACCGGGGTTGCCTCGAATAACGGGTTATTTGGGCATGAAGCTCGGACGGAGGCGCGATTCAGCATTACGGTTCAATCGGATGATGCGACAGGGTGGAGCTCGGCAGCCCATCGCTCGATCGATCATCTGAAAATTCAAGAACGGACCTTGGCAGCTATCGACAAGGCCAAGCGTGGCTGTGAGCCGATGGAACTTCCGCCTGGGCAGTATCCTGTCGTACTCGAACCGGCTGCGGTGGCCGGGCTCTTGGCTTGGTTCATAGGGGCACTCGATGCAAAATCCTACCAGAAGGGCGTGAGCCCTTTTACTGGGCGTCTGGGAAAACGGATCCTGGACAAACGGTTGACGTTGAACAATTCCCCCGGCCATGCCGATTTGCTGGGTGTGGGATTTACGGCAGAAGGAACTCCCAGCGGACCATCAACATGGATCGATGGCGGGGTATTGAGACAGCTGACCTATGACCGATATACGGCCAGGGTGCAGGGGGTTACGACCATCCCGACGTTGGAGGCCCCTGTATTGTCAGTCACGGGGGATACGTGCGCGACCGTCAAGAATCTCATCAAACAGACCGACCATGCTATCCTTGTCTCAAACTTTTGGTATATCCGTTCCGTGAATCCCAATGATCTTACTCTAACCGGTATGACGCGGGATGGGACATTCCTGATAGAAAAGGGAGAGATCGTCGGCCCCGTGAAGAATTTTCGTTTCCATGACAGCCTGCTTCGAACCTTTCAGGATATCGGTGCTGCGACAGTTCCGCTGGAGGCGGTGACAGCAGAGACCGGGAAAATGTTGGTGCCCGCGATAGTCCTACCCAGGCTTCACTTTTCAAGCGTCACCCGGTTTTAGGCATTCGACGCCGGGTCGAGAAGTATTCCATCCGTGATGAAGGTAACGTTGCCCTCGACACGTTGCTGAAAGGAGTCATAGGCCTGCGCTCCGTTCTCCGAACCGCACCAGCGCCGGCTATACGTACGATATGGCACCGAGATGGAGGAATCTCTTGTATGAAGAGCGGGTGGCCTGATGGAAATTCCTGGAAGGCCAGTGTCGTGGGCGCGTTTTCCCTCGCGATGAATCGCGCAGAGCTTTGGAATTTACCACGCTCTTCGTCTCCGTTATCCGACCACTCGCAAAGTGCTCGATAATGCCGAGCCGTGGGCGGTAAGGAGAGTGGCTTAAAAACTCTTCGCATAATAGTCTGGGACGGGGGTATTGCTTCCTTGTGCAGCATGCAGGAGGTTCTGATAGGAAGTGGTGAAGATAGCCGCCCAGTGGTTTGTTGCTAGGCTGTGTCGGATCGTCGCTGTCTTGTCATAGTTCGAGCGAAGAGCTGATCCCTTCTTCCCCGCCTCATCAGTCCAGAGTGGTGGCTGCCATAACTCAAGACCGTATCTCTGAAGTAGAATGCCAACAGTTGCTGCGCGTAAGCGCTCGGTGTTGGGCCGCAGATCGTTGCTTGCAACAGCCCCGACAGAGCACTGGAGTAAGGAGCCGATGTGTTGTGCTGCAAGCGAAGGACTATGTGTGGTGGAGGTCGTGTCTCCGCAAGCCGGATCAATTGACATGCTGGGGAAGAGGCGAAATGCTGCTTGCGTGTCGTCGTCAAGCACATGGGGCAAGAGCCGTCGCCATGTATCAACCGAAATGACGTACGGCATGTCCGAGTCTTCGAGAGCCTGACTCTCGTGTTCATGGACATCCAGTACGGTTTTTGCGGCAGGAAGACCCGCCTTGGCAGCGGCACGCACCCAACGCAATCCTTCCTCACGGTCCTCAGGCACACCTTCGCCTTTCATATGCATAGATCCTACGCTCATCATACCGGCCGGAATCCCTCGAGTGGCTGCTTCATGAAACCACAACAATGCTTTGCTCAGTTGGCCTTGCTTGTAGTGGTAGACTCCAACATTGTATATCGATCCAGAATCACCAGCCTGAACCGCCTTGGTCCACCATTTGACCGCCTCCTCCCAATCCTTAGACACTCCGACCCCGTTGCCGTATAGTGCACCCAAGTCGCTCATCGCCTTGACATGTCCAAGTTCGGCGGCTTTCCTTAACATGTGAGCCGCCTCTTCATATCGGCCAGCAGTGGCGAGCAACGCCACGTCGCGGTACATCGCCTCCGGATCATTCTTTGCGCTCGGTGAGCAGCCGGAAACAATCAGAAACCAAATGGCAACGATTGAGCACAGCCCGCCCGTGAGTATTCTCATGAGGAACATGGTCGCCATAAACTTGAATCTCCCTAATGTGTAGTGTTAGTGGCGGTACCAAGCGCCTTTCCGTACAAGGTGTCTGAAAGGGGGGTGGGAGTCATTGCTACAATTGTTTCGGTCGCAGGCAGATCCAGCCTTCGTCACCGAAGGGGCGACCTCGTTGTACACTCATTTTGAGCAATTCCATCTCCGAGGCAGTCTGCGGGCGATTCACCTGACATATCCAATCTCGTGGTCGCTCCACAGGCCAGCCACTGAGCCACGCCGTCAGCTTAGCATCGCCATGATCACACCGCTAGAGGCTCGACCACTGCCGGCCTTCCGCTTGTGAGATCAGCTTTGCTCGGAGCGCATTGCGCTCGACGTCGCGCGTGACAGTCAGGAAATGTTCATCGGATTGGACTGAAACAATTTGAATCGACCTTGGTAGGCGGGGCCGGTTCCGGCGATCTGGTGGTGGGCATGTCAGCGTTGGGTATGTGTGACAGTGGTGCAGCGGAGGATTTCCGCCAGTTCTCCGTCATCCCGGGGCCAGAGGGGGAGATGTCAATGATTCGGCATAAGGCAATAGGCGACGATGCGGACCTTGGTTTAAGCGTTGGCCTCGGCGAGAATCTTTTCAAATACAGGGTAGTCAGCGGATGTCTCAAAGAGGGGAAGTCATCCAACATGGCCATTCAGGACGTGATAAGCGAGGTCGCCAGCGGTGCGGAGTGGACGGCGCAACATACGGGATCTTGTAATGAATCCGAGACTATTGTGCATGGAAAGATTCTCAACCCCTTTTACCGGACCCTCGACACCCCGCTCAGGGTGTTTCAGGGCATTATCGCCTCGACGGTTCCAATGGAGGCGGTGACGGCAGAGACCGGGAAAATGTTGGTGCCCGCGATGGTCCTACCACGGCTTTATTTTTCAAGCGTCACCACATTTTAGGAATTCGACTAGCGGTCGACCCACAGGGTTGTGTTCTCTAGAGAAAAACGTTGACTCTTTATTTTTGCAGGAGTAGACCAAGACAATGGTCACACAGGTGTTGCGGCCGAAGGACGTCACCTGGTTCTCGTCCTGTTTGAATCATCCGTACGTGTCGAAGATCATGGCCGCCCGACCTTCGGAGTCGAAGTTGCTTCGGTCGAGTGGGCTCAGACCGTGAGAGACACTGATCACGATTGAAAAAGGAGGTGGGGCTGAGATAGCTCCGATCCGATTGCCGGGCAATCTCTCATCTTCGACCGATATCGTCCCAGGATTATCGACGGTGTTCGATTTAGGTTAATCCTCCCGTAGTCAACCATCTCCAATTGATAGAGTGACATGATGTGTATCTCGATGGTCGGAAACAGATTCCTCAAGGTGTGCCTGTTGTGTGTGGTAGTTTGCTTGGGATGTGATGTCACGACGGTGACGGCAACCTCGCCTCATGCTGCAAAGGCGGCGGTTCCGTTATTCGACAATCTCGGCACTCTGCATCACCCTGTCACAACCGTCTCCGAGCAGGCTCAACGGTATTTTGATCAAGGTCTTCGGCTTGTGTATGGTTTTAATCATGCCGAGGCCGTTCGGGCCTTCGAAGAAGCCGCCAGACTCGACCCCTCGGCTGCTATGGCGTACTGGGGGATTGCTCTTGCCTCGGGTCCCAATATCAATGCCGCAATGACCAAGTCACAGGAGCGTCAATCGTCGGCGGCCTTGCAAAAAGCCCATGCGCACAGTGCCCATGTGAGCCCGGCAGAGCGTGCCTATATCGATGCCTTAAGCACACGGTATGGTTCCAAGGGGAGAAGCCGTAAGGCTCTCGACCAAGCATACGCGGATGCCATGCGATCGGTGTGGCGTGAGTTCCCGGACGACCCTGATGCCGGCGTGTTGTTTGCCGAGGCCATGATGGATTTGCGGCCATGGGACTTCTGGTCGGAAACAGGAAAACCGAGGCCGGGTACGGATGAAATTCTTGCGACGCTGGAGTCCGTGTTGGTGAAATTTCCTGATCATCCAGGAGCCTGTCACTATTATATCCATGCTGTTGAAGCGTCGCCGACGCCACAGCGGGCGCTCGCCTGTGCGGAACGTTTGCCTGATCTGATGCCGGGGGCAGGCCACTTGGTTCATATGCCCGCCCATGTGTATATGCGCATCGGCCGATATCACGAGTCGGTCGAGCGAAACGCACATGCGGTGTCTGTCGATCGCACGTACTTGGGCGGCGCGCATGCGTCCGGCGGCGATACCGGTAGATACTATGCGCATAATCTTCACTTCTTGTGGGCCTCCTTGGCGATGGAAGGGCGGAGAGCCGAATCGTTGAAAGTGGCGAAAGAATTAGTCATGGCATTGACTGAAGTAGAGACCGGAAAAGACACGGTGAAACGACGGTATCTTCCGACACCGCTATGGTCCATGATTCGGTTCGGGCAGTGGGATCACATGTTGCGAGAACCGGCGCCGTCCAAAGAATTGCGTCTACACCAAGGTCTATGGCGGCTGGGACGTGGATTGGCGTTGGCCGGCACCGGACGTCTGTATGGCGCAGAAGCCGAACTGACGGTGTTGGCCGGTTTGACGAAGCGTGTGGGACGTGATCGAACATCCCAGGAATCCATAGAACGAACGCTACTGAAGATCTCGGAGTGCATGCTGGCAGGAGAAGTGTCCTTGCGCCGGGAGAACAACGACAACGCGGTCAAAATGTTCAAGGAAGCCGTCGCTCTTGAAGAAGGGTTGCCGTATTCGGAGCCGCCGTATTGGCCGATTCCCGTTCGTCATTATCTGGGCGCCGCGCTCTTGGCGGCCGATCGACAAGGCGAGGCCGAAGAAGTGTACCGTACGGATCTTGCCAAGAACCCTCACAACGGGTGGGCGTTATTCGGATTGGCGCAGAGTCTTCATGCTCAGGGAAAGACATATGAGGCCGGGGAGGTGGAGCGGCAATTCAGAATGGTGTGGAGTTATGCGGATGTCACATTGTTGTCGTCTCGTTTTTGACGTACAGTTACGATCAGCGGAGGGGGCATGCGGTTTATCGTGGGAGTGATGGGGCCGGCAAAGGCCAAGAAAAAAGATCTGGACAATGCCCGGATTCTGGGAGAGCTGATCGCCAGGCGTGGGTGGGTTGTGTTGACGGGCGGCCGTGATGTCGGTGTCATGGATGCCGCATGTGAGGGAGCCAAACGAGTGGGTGGAAGTCTGACCGTCGGTATTCTCCCGACCGCAAAGGATACGGTCTCCAGGCATGTCGATGTTCCGATCATCACGGAGATGGGCAGCGGTCGCAACAATATCAATGTCCTGACCAGTCATGTCGTCGTCGTCTGTGGGCTGACAGGATCCGGTACGGTGTCGGAAGTCGCGTTAGCGGTGAAGGCCGGAAAACCTGTTGTGCTGGTGAACGCGTCTCAGGAGGATGTCGCCTTCTTTCGTAAGTTGGGGAAGCGATTGGTGGCAGCCGCCGATTCTCCGGAGGGAGCGATCGAGTTGGTCATGAAAAAGGTCGAAGGGTTCCACCGGGACGCGAGATCCACAGAGCCCGATGAATATCGCGGAATCTTGACATGACAGGTGGTGCCGCCTCCACGCGACAGTTCGCCGTTCCGAAACAGTTTCCTCCCGGTATCGTTCATCGTTACGCAGGATATCGTACGGTGTAAGGCGATACGTTTCCGAGCAACACGACTCACACGCTGGTTGAGGAGGATGTCATGACGTTGATCCGACGCTGGTTCTTATATGGTGCGGTTCTTTTCTTTGTCGTCGGTGGAACGGCAATTTTATCGCTCGGCTCAATGGGCCAGGCGGCGGAATCGGCCAAAGCCTATTTCGCCGGAGGTTGTTTCTGGTGCATGGAGGAAGCATTTGAGGCGGTCGAGGGGGTGGTGTCTGTGGCGTCCGGATATATGGGGGGAACGGTTGCCAACCCGACCTATGCTCAAGTCTCCGGCGGGGGAACAGGCCATGCTGAAGCGGTTGAGGTGATGTACGATCCGCAAAAAGTCAGCTATCAGGAATTGCTCGACGTGTTTTGGAGGAATATCGACCCACTGACGCCCAATGCTCAGTTCTGTGATCATGGAACTCAATATCGATCCGCCGTGTTCTATGGGACGGACGATGAAAAACGATTGGCGGAGGAATCTCGATCGGCAATCGAACGATCCAAAAAGTTTTCGCGCCCTATCGTGACGGAATTGACAAAGGGATCGACGTTCTACCAGGCAGAAAATGCACATCAAGACTACTACAAAAAAAATCCCATTCGGTATAAGTACTATAAGTTCAATTGCGGCCGTGCAAAGAGACTGGAAATCCTCTGGGGTACACCATAAGAGGACGAAGAGGGACAAAATTTGCGTGTCAAAAATGACATGGCGGTGTCAAAGAAAGGCATCATTTGAACAGGAGGTCTCAGCCGTCTTCTGTGTTTTCATGTAGTTATCGTGGCATGCCTTTTGAGTAATCCCTCATGGCCAGGGTTTTTCTGTGAATGCAGGAAATAATCAGGTCTCGCTATGGGATTCATCAATGCAACATGGAAGAATCGGTCTGTCAGGCGTTGTTTCCGCTGTGTGGTTATCCTCATTGTGTCAGGAGTGATGATCGCGGCAACGCCGGTCCATACAAAGCCGGATTTTGACGGGCCGGTTCGATACTCCTCGGATGAAATTCAGCGGGCGATTGTGTTTTACGCAAAACGCAACCGTCTGGACCCTGCCTTACTGCGCGCCGTCATCAAAACCGAATCGGGTTTTCGTCAAGATGCCGTATCGCATAAAGGCGCGATCGGATTGATGCAACTCATGCCGGAAACAGCAGCCGAGTTACGAGTCACGGATATCCATGACTCCTTGCAGAATATTCGAGGAGGATCGAAGCAACTGCGGCATCTTCTGAATCGGTACAAGGGCGACGTGCGGTTGGCTCTTGCCGCGTATAATGCAGGGGCAACACGTGTCAAGGGAGGGAAGATTCCTCGAATCCGAGAAACCCGCTCCTACGTAAAGAAGGTCCTGAGCCATTACGACAAATACGGAGGAGGTCGACGGTGTCAAGGTACCGTCGATGGAACAGCATGCAAGGCTAGTCGAGGTGTTCAGACAATCGGGCAAGAACAGGGCGAGTCGAAGGGGGAGAGATAAGGGATTGAGCGTTACGATTTGGTTTTCATGATCAATGCCCGCAGCCGTTCCCGCTGGGCCGGTCGGATCGCGATAAATTCGAGCCCAAACCGTTCACCGTCAACCCACCGCACCACGCTTTGCTCGACGCGGAGCGGCCATTTATAGTCCGAGAGAAATAGAGAGAGCTTGAAGACCATTCCTACTCGAACTTCGATTAGGGAGGTCGCACGGCAGCCGGTTGTTGATACATCCAGTATTGTGGCCTCGCCTTCGAAATCATCATCGCCGAAGAAAAACAGGCGGCAGGTCAGGTGAATCCGTCTCCCTTGCCGTTCCTCAATCGTGACCTTCCCGTTGTTGGTGTGGACTCGTGTTGTTCCAAATGTTTCTGTTCCCGTCGTACGGCTTCCCATACTGACAAGTGTAGCAGCTGAGCTGAGAATAGCATCCCCTAATAGCAGTACTGCGAAAGGGGCAGTACGGGTGGGATCTTGACGAAAATCGGCTTGTCTGCGAAAAGAGGTTCACCACGTATGAAAGGGATATGATGAAACAACGAAGGGTTAGCCGGAGATTGACGGAATTGGCACAATCGGAAATTCGGGCGATGACGCAAGCTTGCGTCAATGCGAAGGGTCTCAATATGGCGCAAGGCGTCTGTGACACGCCGGTACCTCCCGCCGTACTTCATGCGGCCCAACGGGCGATTCAAGACGGCCGTAACGTCTATACGCGGTTTGACGGATTACCGGAATTGCGCAAGGCTCTGGCAGGGAAGCTGGCCCGCTATAACGGGATCAAGGCGGATCCCGAAACAGAGATCGTCGTCAGCGCCGGAGCGACCGGCGCTTTTCATTGTACGTGCGAAGCCTTGCTGGATCCCGGCGACGAAGTCATGCTGTTTGAGCCCTATTACCAGTATCACGTCAGCGCCTTGCGGGCGGTCGAGGCCGTGCCGGTGATTGTGAAGTTGGGAACCCCGGAATGGACGTTCAGTCTCTCTCAGCTGGAGCAGGCCGTGACGTCGAACACGAAGGCCATCGTCGTCAATTCGCCGGGGAATCCGTCCGGTAAGGTCTTTACGCGAGAGGAATTGGATATTGTCGCGGAATTCGCCCGTCGGCAAAATCTCTTTGTCTTCACGGACGAAATCTATGAATATTTCCTTTACGATGGACGAACCCATGTGAGTATGGCCACGTTGCCGGATATGGCCGAACGGACCATTACCATCGGCGGATATTCAAAAACGTTCAGTGTCACGGGTTGGCGTATCGGGTATACGGTTGCGGCCCAGCCATGGTCGCATGCCATCGGTGCCGTCAATGATCTGCTGTATGTCTGTGCTCCGGCTCCGCTTCAGATGGGAGTGGCGGATGGGATTCTGGAACTTCCGGAAGATTTCTACCGCGACCTTGCGCGCTCGTATCAGCGGAAGCGAGATCGATTTTGCCGTGCCTTGGACGAGGCCGGATTGTCTCCCTCGATCCCTCATGGCGCCTACTATGTCCTTGCGGATGCTTCCAGATTACCTGGTTCTACCGGGAAGGCGCGGGCCATGTATCTCTTGGAAAAAACGGGAGTAGCCGGTGTACCGGGTGAAGCCTTCTTTTCGGGCAAAGAAGGCGCGGACTTCATTCGATTCAGTTATGCCAAAACCGATGAGGATCTTGAGGAGGCCTGCCGACGCCTGACAAAAGCCAGTTTCTAGCCGACGAAAAAGCAGCGGCATTCTTGTGGGGGATCCGTCGAGCCGTATGCCTCAGAGGGACAGTCTCAGATGCTCACACAAAGATGTGTTGAGTGCTACGAAAGATCGGTAAAGAGCCATGGGGCTTCTTTCTTGCGCCGCTCTTCATACGCCGAGACGGCCGTCTCATGTTGGAGCGTCAGGCCGATGGAATCAAGCCCACGATAGAGGCAGTCTTTTCGGAAAGGGTCGATCTCGAATCCGTAAGTTGTTCCGTCCGGGGCCGTGACTCGTTGATTGCCGAGGTCGACCGTCAGGGTATAGCCCTCTGTTTCGAGTGCCGCATTGATCAGGGTCAGCACTTCATCCGCCTTCAAGACGACCGGCAAGATACCGTTCTGGAAACAGTTGTTGTAGAAAATATCAGCGAAGCTGGGGGCGATCACGCACCGGAATCCTTGATCGAGCAGGGCCCATGGAGCATGTTCGCGGGATGATCCGCAGCCGAAGTTATCGCGAGTCAGTAAGATCGTGGCGCCGTGATATCGAGATTGGTTGAGGAAAAAGTCCGGGTCCGGCGATCCGTCTTTCCTTTTCCGCCAGTCGAAAAAGAGTCCTTCGCTGAGGCCGGTTCGCTTGATGGTTTTCAAAAACTGTTTGGGGATGATCTGGTCCGTATCGACGTTGACGCGGTCCAACGGAGCGACCAGTCCTGTCAGTTGAGTGAATGCCTGCATACAAATCCTCGTGAGGTGTGAGGCGTAAGGTGCTTATCGCATCCCGCACAGGAACCCGACCACCTCTAGCTACTCACCCTTCATTGGGTTTAGGACCACTTTCTGATATCGACAAAATGCCCTTCGATTGCTGCCGCCACCGCCATGGCCGGTGAAACCAGGTGCGTTCTCCCCCCGGCTCCCTGCCGTCCCTCGAAATTTCGGTTGCTGGTCGATGCACATCGTTCACCGGGCTGGAGCACATCGGCGTTCATCGCCAAGCACATGCTGCAGCCGGCTTCTCGCCATTCGAATCCGGCCTCGCGAAACACACGATCGAGCCCTTCCGATTCGGCTTGCTGTTTAACAAGGCCGGACCCTGGAACCACCATGGCATGTACCGACTTTGCTACGGTTTTCCCTTTGGCGAGACCGGCGGCAAGGCGAAGGTCTTCGATTCTTGAGTTGGTGCAAGATCCGATAAAGACTTTGTCGATCGTGATATCCGTCAGCGGCATGTTTGGAGTGAGCCCCATGTATTCCAGCGCGCGCTCTGTCGCGCGCTTTGCGTTCTCGTCCGAAATCAAGGTCGGGTCCGGCACCTTTTGATCCACGCCCAGCACCATGCCCGGGCTGGTGCCCCAACTGACTTGGGGGGCAATGTCTTCCGCACGCAAGATGACCGTCGCATCGTATCGGGCATCTGCGTCTGTCTTCAGTGCGCGCCACGATTTCGCCGCTTGTTCAAAGAGTTCGCCTGCCGGTGCGAGCGGCCGTCCTTTGATATAGGCGATAGTTTTGTCATCGGGAGCGACCATGCCTGCGCGGGCTCCACCTTCGATCGACATATTGCAGAGGGTCATGCGGCCTTCCATGCTCAATGCCCGAATGGCCGAACCTGTGTACTCGATCACATACCCTGTTCCTCCTGCCGTACCGATCTTTCCGATGATGGCCAAGATAATGTCTTTGGCAGAGCAACGATCAGACAGAGTGCCATCGACACGGATCTCCATCGTCTTAGGTCGTTTCTGGACCAAGCATTGAGTGGCGAGCACATGCTCGACTTCGCTGGTCCCGATGCCAAAGGCGAGTGCACCGAACGCGCCGTGAGTTGAGGTGTGGGAATCTCCGCACACGATCGTCGTGCCCGGCAGCGTGAATCCCTGTTCAGGGCCGATGACATGTACTACACCTTGCCGGATGTCGTCCATGCCGAACTGGGTGATCCCAAAATCCCGGCAATTCCCGTCCAGGGTTTGAATCTGCTTGGCACTGATCGGGTCCGCAATGCCCAGTTTTCGGTCGGTCGTGGGTACGTTGTGGTCAGGAACCGCCAGTGTGGCGGCAGGTCTTCTGGGACGCCGTCCCGCCAATTTTAACCCTTCAAATGCCTGAGGGGATGTCACTTCATGGACAAGCTGTCGATCGATATACAACAGCGTCGTCCCGTCGGTTTCCGCGCGAACCACGTGGGACTCCCAGATTTTTTCGAATAATGTCGTGCCGCTCATGCTACTCCCTCGCCGTCAAGCCAGAGTCCAAGAAGGCGCACATTATACATAGGCCGGTGATCGCATGCCAAGGATCGATTCCTGAGCGGGATGTTGAAGGAGTCCGCCAGTTTCTTATAGGCCAAGGTTTAGGCTAAGGCTGAGCATATTCAAATCCCATCGTAACCGTACCCTCGACCTCAGCCTTTTCAGCTTCGCTCGCTACGGCGCACCGGATAACCTATTTGAACATCCTGCGGGGTGCTCTGGTGTCATATGGGACGATGCATTCACCCATAGGGCATGGACGATGAAATAGTTTGTCGACGGTCTGTGAGGTGAGTGCGCGCTTCAGGGTTTTCTCCTTTCTGCCGATAGGGAGTTCATGAATGAATCATTACTGAACCCAGACTCGATCAGGATTCCCCGATGGACGATCAAGCGGGATATGCGGTCGCTCGGCTGCATCTTTTGCCGGTCGATCATTGTCTGTGTAACCACTGAGGTCAGGCAAATGGCGTTTTGTAGTTGCCGCCTCGTGGAGTACCGGCTCCTTCCAAAGCCGAGCGAGCGCGTAATCGATGGCGATGCCGGTTGAGGGATCGCCGCACTCGCCGACCCTTGCGTCTCAATGACATCCGTGATAGCAGATGTCGGCATACCGATTTCCGTCCAACCTTTTGCACAATACGAGTGATGTGACTGCTCCCATATGGACTCGCGCAGCAGTAATCGTCTGGTCTCAGCATCTGCTGGATAGCTTCCGTCACTGGACCGGACGCGATTTGCTGGATCGATCCGGATCAATCGAAGAGCAAGCGGAAGCCGTGTTTGCCGCGCCGGTCGTGGTCGTGTCACATGGAACAGAGGCAGACCCGATTATGAATTACGGCAACCAAGCGGCACTTGATCTATGGGAGATGACGTGGGACCGTTTGATCGGGATGTCCTCACGCCAAACCGCCGAGCCGGTCAATCAAGAGGAGCGGGCTCGTATGCTTCGGCTGGTCGAACAGCAGGGGCATTATGATCGCTATCGAGGCGTGAGAGTTTCGTCGACGGGTCGCCGATTTCTTGTGGAGGAGGCGATAGTGTGGAATGTCATCGATGAACAGAGCCGGCGTATCGGTCAAGCTGCGGCATTTTCACGGTGGACCAGGCTTTCTTGAGCGAGGGGTTATGTCCAAAGCTCAAGCGGACCGTGGGTTGCGATGCCACGCACAAGGTCACGCGAGGACAGAATGCCGACGAGGCGGCGGTTGTTGTCCAGAATAGGTACGGCATGGATGTGCTCATTGAGCATGATATTGGCGATTTCCCGAATATCTGTCGAAGGGGTTGCTGAAATCACCCGCGTACTCATGATCTCCGCCAACTTACGATGTGCGCCCTGTGCGCGAGATGAGTCAATCATCAGATGCGGCACATGTGAGAGAAGATCGCGGTCGGATACCATGCCGACAAGGATGTCATGGACAGAGGTGATGGGAATGTGATGGAACCCTTTTTGAGCCATGACGTCCCATGCGTCGTACAGTGTTTTGTCGGAGGTCAGTGTGTGGACCGGTGATGTCATCAGATCGCGGGCCAACAGGGCCGGCTTGACATGTTGATCGTGGTCGGTCTGTTGACGATAGGCTTGTTGGGCCGCCGAGACCCATCGGTCCGACGCAGGTGACTCGTGAGCATCATGATCCTGTGCATGGCGCGAGGTCACCGGTTTGACCGGGTAGGTCTCGGTGATTCCGTTGACTGCCAGGATGATGGGCATGTGGCCTCTCCTTCATAGCCATATCGGCTGTTGGGATATAGACTTAAGTCCGATCGGTCGACTCCTGTTTGTTCGGTAGTTGCACTGAATGATAGGACCGGTGTAGCGTAGATCCTACGATGAAATGGGGGGGGGTGCTGCGTCAATATCGCCGTCATGGCGTTCGGTTGGCATGCTTGGGGGCATGTGTTCTTGTCGGTATGCTTACGGCCTGCAGTACTCCGGCATGGGATGGCTATTTCAAGCGAGGAGTTGGGCAACTCACCGAGGAGGACGTACAAAACAAACTGGGCTATCCGCACACGGCGAAAATCCCGGCCTTGGGAGGTGACAGCCTCTGGACCTACCGCGTGGCATTGAGTGAGCATGAATTGTCCGCTTGGACCCCGACCTTTCTGATCGAGGCAACTCAGTCTGTCGGCTCTCTGATGGGGAAGCCGAGCGATTTGCCCAAACCGACGCTCTATTGCTATCGGTATTCGTTGACCTTTGCTGAGGACCATGTGTTGAAAAGCTGGAAGCGCGAAGAATGCACGCCAGGGACACGGGAGACATTGAATGCTCGTTAGCCAAATGGTGGATGGAGATGTGATGTGTTGACATATATGGGGCTGCTCTTATCCGCCTCCGTGCCCCCCCCCCGGCTGATCGGTCTTTGCAGTCGAACTGCTTCCAGCCTTCGTAGCCTGTGGCTACTTCGGCGGAGTAGGCCCGGTGAGGTAGGCAGAAGCCGTATGGCGCCATCGCAGAATGTTGTGACCTTCGGCAGATTCTCTTGGCATGTAAATTGGTTTGCGTCTAATTTGACCCCTGTGTTATAAAGTTTTCCCTGTTTTACAATCGATATAGGATGTCGGGTCAAAGGACCAACTGAAATTTGTCAAGAGCCGCCAGGCTTCCCAAGTCATGACGGCAGGCATCACAAGTCTCATCACATTTCTGCTATTTTCGTATGGAGGTAGGTAATGGGGAAGACGATATATGCGGTCGTATTAGGGTTGGGAATCATGGTAGCCGGAGCGTCATCGGCATATGCGCTTCAAGCCGGTGGTGTTGAGGTCGGCAGCTTGGAGACCGGGTCCGTCGTCGGCCAGCCCTTCAAGGAGCTGGCAGTGGATGCAGCGTTCACCGCGATTGAAATCGGAGAGACGAAGACCTGGTATCCTCCGATGACCGTGATCGATTTCAAAACCCGTCCCGGAGCCCCGGTATTGTTGAAGGTGACGAATACGGCAAAGGCGGAGCATGGCTTCGAACTGACATCGGCGTCGAATCAATCCGGCCCCTTTGTCTTGAATATCAAGATCGTCCTCAAGCCCGGGGAAACTCAATATATCGGTGTTCCGACCAGCGACCTGTTCTATCAGTCAGGGAATGTGTTGGATTATCGGTGCCATCTGCATGCCGGCCATATCGGCGGCAAGTTATTGATGCTGAAGTAGTCGACGGCGGATACCGGTCGATTACTGAAGAGTGCATGGACGGCCTCAGGGGAAGTGTTCCCTTGAGGCCGTCTTATTTCTGGTTGCACAGCGTACTCACGTTCCGCGACCGCTGACGTTACGTCGAGGGATAGCCCAAAAAGGAAAAAGGCCTCGATCCCATGTAGATCGAGGCCTTTAGGTATTCAAAGCCCTTCTTCGTGAATCTACGGTCAGTTTCTCACGCCGCTCCACACTTTCGCGGGATCGATCTCCTTATCCGGGTTCAAGGTCTTAGCCTTATCCAGGAGAGTATCGGTCGTCTCCGGATAAGCCGGATCGGATATGCAACAATCGTCAACGGGGCATACTGCCGCACATTGAGGTTCATCAAAATGGCCGACGCATTCGGTGCAACGATCATGTGCAATAACGTAAATATTATCGCCCACACCTTGTCCATCCCCGACGTGATTACCTTTGCCTTCGGCATCACTCCTGGTTTCAAAAATCGCTTCGTTGGGACATTCCGGGAGACATGCTCCACAAGAAATGCATTCGTCCGTGATTAACAGTGCCATGACCCACGCCTCCTTCTCACTTCAAAAGTCAGCCAGACGATGTTGACAAGATTGCGGCGACCCGACCATAGTGCGGAGAGTCACGCAAAACAGAGGAGCATTTTATTCTGCAGTTCTTTCCCAAGTCAACAGAGTGAAATTGGAACAGAAGGCCCAGGATGATCGTGTCTATGGGCCATTGGGCCCAGTGTGAAGAGGAGTTGAAGGTCGATCATGAAGAAGGTGCCGGCTCAATCAGGGGGGCAAGAGAATCGGAAAAACCGGATCGTCATGATGATTCTCCTTGCGGTACTCCTGATGAGCTTTTCGCTCTTTTTCGGTGAGCGCAAGGAATCGAGTATAATCATCGTGAAATTTCCCAGCGGTGTCGAGCTGGAAGCTGAGGTGGCGGACACGCCGGAAAAGCTCCTGTTCGGGTTAGCGTTCCGTGATGAGTTGCCTCCGAACGGTGGGATGATTTATATCTTTGAACAAAACGGCCTCCATCGCTTGCAGACCCGAGAATATCGTTTTCCAGTCGATATGATCTGGGTAGATGAGAGTCATCATGTCGTGCACATGCTTGCGCATGCCGAACCCTGTACCAAGGACCCCTGTCCTATGTACGGGCCGCCTCCGGAGGATGCTCGATATATTATTCAAGTCGAGTCCGGGTTTCTCGAGAAATCCGGTGTGGTGGTGGACGACGAACTGAAGTACACGCTTCGGATGTAGTGCAGAGCAGCGGTTGACGGTCAAGTTGAGATGCGGGATAGAGTTCGACGAACATGAGTTTGAATGAGCCGGGGATATACCGTGACAATGGACGGATTTCAAAAAGTTGCGCAAGTCGATGAATTGTCTCCTGGACAATCCAAACTGGTGACGGTTCAGAGCCGGGCGATCGCCGTGTTTAATGTCGAGGGCAAGTTTTACGCAATTCACAACAGTTGCCCCCACGAGGGTGGGCCTCTGATCGAGGGGCGCCGTAAAGGTTTTGTGATCGCCTGCCCCTGGCATGACCTTGCGTTTGATGTTCGAAACGGACAAGGAACCGACGGGGGAGGGTACTGCGTCGGAAGTTACGAAGTTCGGGTTGAAGGGAATGACGTGCTGGTCGGTCCTCGACGAAAAATCTGATGCCGAAACAAGGAAGGCTCCGTAGCCTCATGAGAACAACGTGAATGTAGGACGCGTGACAGTTTCCAAGTCGGATCCCAACTCCACGACTGATTCTCGTGATCGTCGTGTACTCGCTGCCACGGTAGACCTCCCGTTCGTGATTCACTTATGGGAAGATCGAACTCGCGGTGAACAATGGATTCCGTCGTATGATTCCAAGGAGTTGGCCTTGCTGAGCGATGAGTTTCTTCGCATTGCCGGTAACAACGCCGTGGAGAACGGGCAGAGAATCTTCGAGTTCAAGGCTATAACGCCGGGGACTCACCGGCTGATATTTGAAAAACGTATGGGATGGAAGTTTACTGCCGAAGACCGCCGCGTGTTTTACGTGGAGGCGGCCTGTGTGCCGGGGAGTTGACTCGATGCCGGATCTCGCATTTGTCAACGGGCGGTTTCTCTCATGGGACGATGCGACTGTTTCCATCGACGATCGAGGGTTTCAGTTCGGCGACGGGGTATATGAGGTTGTCAGGACCTACCGGGGAGTTCCGTTTGAACTTGACGCACATCTTGATCGGCTTGACCGAAGCACCAACGCATTGCACATCGTGCAGCCGTATTCGCGGGCGCAGTGGGTCGACTGGATCGGGCAAGGTCTTAGTCGGGCGGGATACCAGGAGGCGAAGGTGTATATCCAGATTACGAGGGGAGCGGCTCCTCGCGATCATGCTTTCCCGGGTAATATCCGGCCGACCGTCGTGATGACGATTCGGGAGCTCCGTCCCTTAGATCCGGAGACACGTCGGACGGGTGTGACGGCCTGTACGTCGGAAGATGTTCGCTGGGGCCGGTGCGATATCAAGAGCCTGAATCTTCTTGGTAATGTGTTGGCCCGTGAGGAAGCCAGGAATGCCGGCGTGTTCGAAGCGATTTTGGTCAAAGACGGGCTGGTGACCGAAGGTTCGCTCAGCAATGTGATGGCCGTGCAGTCCGGGACAGTCGTGACGGCTCCCGAGGGCCCCCGTATTCTTTCCGGTGTCACAAGGACGGTCGTATTGGGATTGGCCAAGAAAGAACAGATTGCCGTTGAGGAACGGTTTCTTTCGGTCGAGGCTTTGTATGCGGCAGACGAGGTGTTCCTCACCGGAACCACGATCGAAGTCGTGGGCGTCATCAGCATTGACGGTAAAACCATCGGATCAGGTCGGCCGGGGCCGATCACCCAAAAACTGGCTGCCTGCTGGGGGCGTCTCACAGGATAGCGCCCACTTGCTTTGCCTGATAACGCATGATATTGTGCACGCACTGTAAGTGGGCTCCGGCCCACTTTTTTGTTTTGGCCTGATCTGTTCAAATCAGAGGATGGGTGGGTGAGCGCACAGGAACGGGGCACACGGTCGATAGTCGATCGAGTGCAAGAGGTTGTCACACCGATTCTCTGGGCGTTGGGGCTGGAATTGGTAGAAGTCATGTATGTAGGGCAAGGGTCTCGTTCCGTGGTCCGTATCGTGATCGATAAGCCGGGCGGGGTTAACGTGACGGATTGTGAGCAGGCGCATAAGGCGCTGGGGCCCGCGCTGGATGTTGCTGATCCTATTCCTCATGCCTATATGCTGGAAGTGTCTTCACCGGGGCTTGATAGGCCCTTCACGCGTCTTCAAGACTATCAGCGAGCAATCGGCAAAGACGTGAATCTCAAGCTTCGGCAGCCACTGAACGGTCAGTGGCGCGTAACAGGACGGTTGGAACAGGTAGATGATCAAGCCATATCATTGGCGGTTTCGGCCGGGAAACGCGAGTTTCGAACACAGACTATCGATCGAGAACAGATTGCCGAGGCCAAATTAGTCATCAAAATTTAAAAGGGACGGAATCCGAGGCCGGGAGCAACGAGATGCAGGAGCGTGACGCATGAATCGAGAACTGATCGCGGTGATCGATGAGATCGGACGTCAAAAAGGAATCGACAAGGCACGGGTGATCGGAGCAATCGAGTCAGCCTTGCAGACGGCCGCCAAGAAACGATTTGGACAGGCTGAAAATATCCAAGTCGAAATCGATCCGAAAACGGGTGAAATTTCCGTTGTCTCCAAGAGAGTCATTGTGGAGCAGGTGAGCAATCCCAAGGCGGAAATTTCGCTGGAGGAAGCTCGTGAGTATGACGACGAGGCGGAAGTCGGTGATGAAATCGGATCATTGATTGAAATGAACGAACTGGGCCGGATCGCCGCCCAGACGGCCAAGCAGGTGATTTTTCAGAAAGTACGAGAGGCTGAGTGGGAGGCTGTTCAGAAAGAATATTCGACGCGGCAGGGCGATCTTGTGACCGGAATTATTCTTGGGATGGAGCGACGGAATTACTTGGTGGATCTGGGGAAAACGGAAGCGATCCTCCCCATTCAGGAGCAAATTCCTCGGGAAACGTATCGCCGCGGCGATCGGGTCAAGGCCTTACTATTCGAAGTGCGCCGGACACCGAAGGATGTGCAGGTGATTCTCTCGCGTAGCCACCCGCAATTTGTTGCGAAGCTGTTCGAGCTTGAAGTGCCGGAGATCATGGAGAAAATCATTGAGATTCGGTCGGTGGTTCGAGAGCCCGGCGATCGAACCAAGATCGCCGTGACGTCGAGAGACAAGGCCGTGGATCCGGTGGGCGCCTGTGTCGGGATCAAGGGCTCGCGTGTTCAGGCTGTCGTCCGCGAATTACGGGGTGAGAAAATCGATATCATTACCTGGACGCAGGATCCGCGAGTATTTATCGCCGAAGCGCTGAATCCGGCAACGATCGAAAAGGTCGGAATCGACGAAGAGAAGAAGTCGGCGCTTGTCGTGGCTGCCGACTCACAGTTGTCGCTGGCTATCGGCAAGAACGGTCAGAATGTCCGACTGGCGGCGAGACTGACCGGATGGAAGATCGACATTATCAGCGCCACGGAGTACGAGAAGGAAAAGGTCGAGCGGGATAAGGAGATCAAGGCGGCTCTTGCCGAGGAGGCTGAAGCGCAACGGTTGCAAGAGGAAGCGCGTCAGGCAGCCAGGGCCGAAGCCGATGAGGCAGGAGACGGATAAAGGTTGGGGTTTAGATGGGTATGCGTGTTTACGAATTAGCCAAAAAACTTGGTATGGAGAATAAAGCCCTCCTGCCTGAGCTTAAGAAGATGGGGATTGCTGTTTCGTCGCACAGTAGTGCGCTGGACGAAGAGGCTGTTCAGAAGGTACTGAGCAAGTTCCTTCCCGGAACGTCAACTGCGGAAAAAGAAGGCGTGGCGGGTCGGGGGATACAAGGAGCAAGGGTGGGTCAAACGAGAGCCGGAACTTCCAAGAGCCAGCGTGGTGAACAAGCCGCCAAGCCGGATAAGAAACGCATTCTCATTAAGCGGAAAAAAGAAGAGGAGCCGGTCGTGCCCCTCACTCCTGTTCCGGCTGTAGAGGCAGAGCCTGCTGTAGCAGTCGCTCCTATGCCCTCTGAGGCAGTAACCCCTGCCGTTTCCGCCGTGACTCCGGCTGTCGAAGGTGACACCGCTCCCGCCGTTGAGGCGGCGGCAACCGGTGAAGGTGATGCCGCGTCGATATCTCTGACCGCGCCGGCTTCGATCACGCCGCCGACTTCTGTGCCGCCTGCGACGGAAGGCGCCTCTGTGCAGACGCCTGTTGTCGTGACTCCGACGGTGTCCGCAACCGTCGAGCAGCCGGCAGGGAAAAAGAAGGGGACGGGGAGCGAATCCGGTGAAGCCGAGGCACAACGGGATAAAGGGAAGAAGACTCGAAAGCCCGGGCGTGTCAAAGACGATGAGCATGATGTCAAGTTTCGAGAAGATGCCGCACGGTGGCAGGATCTCAGGACCATTCCTGTTCAGCGGCGTGATGATCGTTCACGGCATCTCCATCACAGCACGATCACCGAAATTACCAAACCTCGCAAGAAGAGCGTCAAGGTTTTCCCCGGCATGACCGTGAAGGAATTCGCGGAAGTGATCGGACAAAGGCCTGCCGACATCGTTCGGAAGTTGATGGAGTTGGGGCACATGCTCACCTTCAATCAACCCATGAATCTCGATGCGGCATCC
>Ga0224501_10001060_pt1 | contig 21065 bp, 33 predicted proteins | sample SF_Oct11_sed_USG_4_FD_169105 | JGI IMG/M metagenome (GOLD analysis project Ga0224501, IMG submission 169105) | Sediment microbial communities from San Francisco Bay, California, United States - SF_Oct11_sed_USGS_8_1 | ecosystem: Environmental > Aquatic > Marine > Sediment | place: USA...
CTGGGACAGCCGGGCGGATGCTGACGAGGCAAGGAGCTCTTGGGACAGCCGGGCGGATGCTGACGAGGCAAGGAGCTCTTGGGACAGCCGGGCGGATGCTGACGAGGCAAGGAGCTCTTGGGACAGTCGAGCGGATGCTGACGAGGCAAGGAGCTCTTGGGACAGCCGAGCGGATGCTGACGAGGCAAGGAATTCCTGAGACAGGCGGGCGGATACTGATGAGGCAAGGAATTCCTGAGACAGGCGGGCGGATACTGATGAGGCAAGGAATTGCTGAGACAGCTTCGCCGCTGTAGATACCTGTTTCTCGTAAAGCCCTGAAAAGGCCGATGCGGATTTCTGCATCTTTTGTAACTGACGAGCGAGATCGGCTGAGATGCCTAGGCTTACGCCCATAGAGGTACTGGCTTTCTTAGACTTATCAGACGAGTCGCTCATATCTGTGGCAATCTACCACATTTAATCCCCATTTAATTCCCCCCCTGTCCGCCTTTCTCCCCCCTCCCTACCCGGTAGGGGCGATCCACCCCTTTCAACGCCTCACAGGGCTGCTCAGGCGGCCAGCCAATATCATCCCCCCGACGCTCTCTCCAGATGCTCCTGCAGGATATCCAGTATCTCCACCCGGTCTTCTTCCGTCAGCCCGAGGGGTGGCCGGGCGGGGATGCCGCGCTCTTCATCCCCGAACTGGTGGGTAGCGCCGTAGATGCGGTCGGTGCCGAACTCCAGCCCATCGGGGGCGGTCTGGTAGCGCAGCAGGTCGCGCAGGTCGCCCTCCAGCACCAGTATCTTGTTCTGGTTCTTCTTCTTGCGCTTTACGGTCTTGGGGGCGAGCGGGGCCCAGGGGGTGCCGTCTGCGGCTTCTTGCCTGGCCCAGCGCTCGCGGTGGCTGTTGAGCAGGTACTCACCGATATCTGCAAAGGGCGCATCAAGGTTTTGCCCCACCTCAAGCAGTTGCTGTAGCACCTTTTTGGCGGCGCTGTCGTTTTCAATGTCTATATAAATACTGGCACCGGCCATGACATGCTCCTATAATATGTGTTCGATGTTGCGGGGAGGGTCCGGCCCTTACGATACGCACCATCCGCCGACCCTCGCCGAGAGGGGGTCACGGCCTCAATTCTGCCTGCCGTAGATCAGCATCCCCAGTCTGCGCTTCTGTATCTCCTTGACCCGGCTCATGGGGATAAACGTCAGTGCCTCCAGCACCCCACGGCTGGCATTAGCCACCAGAGTTAGTCCCTTGTCTGAACGCCCTGGCAGCTCCACGGCCTTGATAACACGCATTCTCAATACATACCGTCCGCTGCCCTTGTGGCGCTCGAACGTGGCCCAGACTTCGAACGGGTCGGTCAGGGCCTCTTCCAGGAGCGGCAGGAACTCGGAACGTTTGATGTCGATATGGCTGCCCAGCGCCTCGGCGTTGATCAGCACGGGAAGCCCGCCAACGTTGTAGACCTTCTCATCACCCTCCAGCTGCTTGCGTAGCGCGACCACTACCTCTTCCTGGTCGTGGTAGTGCTTGCCGACGTTCGCCTGCGGCTTGTCAAAGGGGATAACGGCGGGGCGGTCATAGGTGGCAGGTCGACCAGAGGTGAGCTGCTCCCAGGCGTCGCGCCCCTGGGCGCGCCAGGTGTCCATCGCCTCCTGTGAGAGCTGTCGGCCCCAGGCAGCCTGGCCAGGGTTATAGGCAAAGCCGGGGTCAATGCCTTTGGGTACCCGCACGGTACGAGGCGTGGGGCCACGTGTGCCAACGGTTTGCTCCTCCCATTCAATGGGTGGGGCGGTATCTGGCCCGCTCTTTCCAACACGTTTTAAATCGCGTTCACTCAAGCTCTCCATGTAGCAATGACAACCCCAGCCATTCTGCGGCCAGTGGGTACTCACCCACGGATCATCAATCGGTAATATGATGCCATCCCATGCCACGTGCTCTGGCCTGGGATGATCAACGGAGTCGTTGTGGCGGTAGCGCACATAGGGGCGGGTGCGCTTGACCTGCTGCACTTGATGATATCGACCCGCATTGTAGGACTGGCGCAAGTTGGTGTCGTAGATGACGCGAGTGCGCCAACCCCGACCGCCGTTGTAGGGCCATCCATGTGTGGCAACGATCTGGTCGAACTGCTTGCGGAACTCGGCCAGGGTGGTGCCCTGGGTGATGGCCTGGTCGACGGCGCCGCGCAGGTCGGTGAGTAGATCCTCTTTCATCGCCCCGGACACGACGAAGGCGCGGGCGTGCATCCCCTCCCAGATATCGGTCCAGGCGGCGGTGGGCAGATTGACCTTGTCGCGGAAGAAGGTGATCTGTTCCTGGAATGGGAGGGAGCCGTAATCAGCCAAGCCCCGCCTCCTGCAGGATATCGTGCCGCCCCGCCAGCTCGGCGGCGGTAAGTGCCTGGGCCATGATCTCGGCCAGGTCATCACCGTTCATATCGGGGTAGGCCTCAATGAGCTGGTCGCGCAGCTGCTCCAGGGAGTCGGCCTCATCAATGAGGCGGCGCACGGTGTCGATGAGGCCAGTGAGGGCGGCTGCGCCCTGCTGCTCCAGCTGGGCCCGCTGGGCATCCACCACGCCACCGGCATTTGATGCGTTGGCCTTCAATGCCGCTCGCACAGCTCCCCGCAACGGCTCGACCGGCTTCTTCTTCACCCACCCTTCGCCGTAGGTCTCCTGAATGTACTCCTCGGTGGGCTCAAAGCCCATGCTGTAGATCTTCTCATCGCGCTCGGCACGGGTGTTCATGTCCTCCTCTTCGTCGGTCTCGAACTTAAAGCGCGGGCAACGGCGCAGGCTGTTGATGCCACCGAGGTTGAGCACGGCCAGCGGGTAGACCAGATCACGGGTGAGGGTGGCGGCGATTTGCCGGGCATCAGCCACCAGCAGGTCGTGGCGTACCTCGTTGTGAACGTTGCCCAGGGCATTGGTGTTGGTGCCCTCGCCGGTACCGCTGGTGAGGGTGCCACCGAGGATCGCCTTGGACTCGCTGCGCTCTGCCCATTCGATCATCGCCTGGAACGGATCGGCTGCACCCTTGGCCGCCTCCTTAAACTCAATGCCCATCCCCTCAGGAATGATGCCGGCGGCAGCATGGCCGATGTTGACCACGGCACGCAGCAGGGTGGCCTTCTCATTATCACTGGCGCCCACCGGGTAGGTACCGAGGCGCAGCGGCAGACCGTAGATCTCCAGAAACTCGGCGAGATCCCGCACGCTGTAGTTCTTGAACAGGAACGGCCAGGCCAACACCCGGTGCAAACCGCCACGGGTGAGGTAGCCGCTCTTGGCCTGGTGGCGATGAACGATCCAGCCGAAGGGCTGCAGCGGCTCGCCGTCGGTACCCGTGCCGCGCAGGCGCAGCTCGGTGCGGGTATCGCGGTCTACAGTAAACCAGCGGTGGGGGCGGCACTGAATATCGGGCAGCCACTCGCGCCCCTCGCGCTGCCACTCCATCTCCAGGCAGGAGTAGCCGTGGCCGATGGCGCTGGCGGCATCGGTGATCACATCCTCAATGTCGAGATCCTGCATCATCTCCTGCAGCGCCTCGGCGGCCTTCTCTTCGGCGGCGCTGGCGTTACGCGGGGGAACGATGCCCCAGTCGAGCCCCAGCAGGGAGAGTTTGCGCTTTTGCATCTCGGCGAAGATGTGGGCGTCTTTCTCCTCCATGTCGTCGAACAGATCGCACTGGGCCAGCATGTCGCCCTGCTCGGCGTTCTGCAGAATACTGGCCAGCCGGGGCGGGGTGAGGCCGCGTGTAGGGTGGTTGGCAAACTCCGAGTGCAGTGATGCGACGCGGGCGGTTTGCGGCTCCTGGATGTCGGCCAGCTTGAACGGCTCGCCGGTGCGCGGATCGATGATGCGGGTTTGGGCCATCAGTTTGTCCTCAGTAACTTGTCCATCTGCCGGGGGGTGATCTCACGGGCCCCGGTCATGCGTGCGATGCTGATCTGCCCACCGGCAATGTGTGCCACCCGCCCCTCGATGGCGCGGGCTGGTATGCCCAGGCGGCGGCAGATCTCGCGCAGCTCTTTCTCACCTGCCGCGCCGGGTTGGTCTGAGACCAGGCGGCAGACGTGAAAGCGATACTTGCCCGTGGTGACGGGGGCGGGGGTGTCGAATAGCAATGCCATCACTCGCTCCTTACCAGCCGCCCTGGCCGCTGTAGCCGAGATCCGAATCACCCTCGATGTCGTCCCACTGGGAGCGGGCACTGGGGGCCTCGGTCCACTCGATGGGGGCGACCTCGCGCTTCATTGCCTTGTGGGCGAGGAACAGGGCGATAGCCGAGTCACCGTGGCGCTGCAGTCGGGGGCCGTCGCCTTTCTGGGTCTTGGACTTTGGCAGCTTGGCGATACCATCAATGAGGCGCAGGGCACGCAGATCGTCACGCACCTCAACATCCCTGGGGATATCGTCGAGAGTGCCATCCTGCAGGGCAGCCTTGAAGCGAGGCATGTGTTCCAGGTAGACGCTATCGGAGAGCATCACCTGCTCGATGCGGGCGGTGCCGTATTTCTGCGCCGCCTTCTCTGCCAGCCATTGGCCGTTGCCGCGTGCATCAAGACAGCCGCTGCGGAACCTGGGCAGGCGGTCGACGATATAGAAGAGGATCTGCCGCTGCTGCTCGAAGGGGCAGTTGGAGAGTTCCACTTGCAGCTTGACGCGGTTGACCAGGTCGCGCCCCTCTTCGAGGATGTCGAGCACGGTCAGGTCACCGAGGCGACCAAAGTCTTCACCAAAGGCATGATAGAGATCGGGATTAAGCGCCGCTAAAACGTCCTTTAAATTCTCATCACACCAGGCGTCCACCTCGGCCTCGCGCACGTGATCCGGCATGTAGGCGAACTCGGCTTCCCAGCGACCGCGCACCAGCGGGGTGGCGGGGTTCATGCGCGTCTCGATGAGGCCCATCGAGAGGTAGGCACCACCGGACTGAGAGGGGATGACGTCCAGCTCCTCGGCGGCGGCATCACCATAGAAGTTGTAGGCGTCTTCCACCCACTGCTCTTCACCGGCCTGTGTCCACTCAAGGCCACGGCGCAGACAGACGCGCCGATAGAGTCCGGCCTCGACCGCCTGACGGAAGGTGGTGCGGTGCACGCTGCCCTTGCGCTTACCGGCACGAACATCCTGGATCAGTTCGTTGAAAGCATTGTCCACCCCGTCGTGGGTGGAGATGATGCGCACCTTGTCACCCCACAGCAGCATGGCCATTGCGGCCTTGAGCATGGCGGCGAGGTCGTTGTGGAAGGCGGCCTCGTCGATGACGATCACCCCCTGCTTGCCTCGCAAGTTGGTGGGGCGGGAGCTGAGGGCGACGATGCGCTTGCCCGACTTGGGGAAGTCGATCTTGTAGCTCTTAATCTCTTTGTCGCCGTCGTGGAAGATGCCCTCCTCGATCTCCCCGGCGGCCTGATTGAAGGCGCGGGCCCACATGGCGCAGGCCTCAATGTATTCGATGGCCATGTCCTGGGTGGCGGAGATGTAGAAGACATTGGAGCCACTTTGAGCGGCGGCGATGAGTACATCGTCCGAGGCCTCGGCCCAGGTAAGGCCGATGCGGCGGGACTTCTCGCCCACCTTGAGCTGGGCGTCGTCGGCCACCCATGCCTGCTGATAAGAGAGCAACACCGGCGGGGCGGTGTTGGTGGTGGTGCTGGGTAGGGTGGTGGTGAGGAAGTCGGTCACGACTTCACCCCGAGGATCGCCCGGCGCAACTCCTGCACCGAGTCGGCAGAGAGGCCGCCCTGCTTGGCCACTTTCTCGGCGACTTCGGCGGCCTCTTTGCGGGCCTGCTGTTTAATCTCCTGCTCGCGCTTCACGTTTTCGCTGGCGGCCTTCTCCAGCCGCTCCATTGCGATGGCCATGTTCTTGAGCATCTTGGCCACCTCGGGTGCTTCTTCCTTGTCGATCTCACCCTGTTGCATCGTCATGGAGAGGTCAAAGGCGAGGGTGCGCAGGATCTCATTGACCAGGTGGCCGACCTGCCCCTGGGGCTGTGCACCGAGTTTAGCGATCCACATCTGGGCCACCTGGCGCGATTGACGTAGACGTTCGCCCACCTGTTCCATGCGCATGGAATAGCGGTTGACCGCGGACTTGCTGACGCGCTCCGGGTGGCCCACATTTTCGAGGATCGTGTTGATCTCTTTGGTCGCCTCCATCTGGGAGACACGGGGATCGCGCAACAGTGCCTGCAACTGCTCCAGGATATCGGGCGGGAGTTGTTCGATGGTGGAGGGGCGTGCCATCGGTTACTCCGAGTAGTTGACGGTGATGTGAACCAGACCACCGCCGTGGGCAATACCACGTGCGAACCAGTAACCTGTGGACCAGGCAACAGCAATGATTAAGGCAACAATTTGAACTGCCTTTAACCAGGACTTTGACTTCTCGCCACCTTTCATTGTCCAGGCCTCGGGCGTGCTACACCGGGAACGCGTGCACGCCCCAGGGCAACGTCTTCACCACGCCGTGTGAGCTTGGCAACATACATCCCCGACACTTGCTGCAGTTCGATGAGTCCCTGCTCACGCAACCACGCTAGATGATTGTGCAACTTGTCCCCACTAATGCCGTGACCAACGGCCTGCAACATACGGCCGAGCGTATGTTCGTTCTGACTGTAATCCGGGTCTTGCTCCAATGCCTGTAAAATAGATAGGCGTTGATCCTCGTTTACGATATCTGCAAAACTCATTTACGGCCTCCATTCAGCAGGTGATCGTTAATTAGCCCAAGAGTTCTATTCAGGGCCGTAAGCTCTCCCTCTATCTTCCCCATACCGCTGGCAATGGTGTTGACCTTTTCGTGTATGTCGCCGAGGTCATCATGGTTAGGGAGGTGGCGAACATCGTTCTCTAGCAATGTCACACGCTCCTGTAAACGTATAACGCGGTTGTCGACCCTATCTATCGCAGCCTTGTTTACCTTGGTGCGATTGACAATCCAGGTGTAGATGGCGAGGGCTACCATCACGAAGGTTTGAACCAGGTCGAACCAGATGCGGAATTGGCCGTAATCAAGATCCATGTTGTTGTTCCGTTCGTTCTCTTAGTGAAAGACAGTGCACGCAAATACCCACCTCAATGCGGTGGGCGGCAAGCGGCTCAAGGCAGTCGGGGCAGCAGGGCTCGCCATCGAGCATGTAGGGGGTATAGCGGCGTGCTGCCCGCTTCCTTACTTCTGCAATGGCGGCCTCACGCTCCTGTACCTCACGTCGTTGCGCCTGTTCGTATTGCCACTCGTCCATGCGTCACTCCGGTGGGGTGAGTGCGTTGGGTGAGATGGCATCGGTATGTGTTGCCTCAATAATGGCGACAAGCTCTTCAGCATAAACACGGCGTAGACGATCACGCTCTACCAGACGAAAGTAGGCATTGTCTGACAGGCAAATCAATTCATTTGCTGACACAGCAGGAAGCAATGGTCTGACAGGTAGAGGTAGCGGCTGTGAGACATAGCGAACAGACGATGGACTACAGGCAGGCAGGACGATCATCAGTGCCAGCATGGCGATAAGGAGGAGGAAAGACTGTATACCCTGATTCATGAGTCTCACCCTGCGTTGTCCAGATGATCGCGCAGGCCGGCCTCGACTTCACGCTTAAGAGTCTGCTGCTCACTGCGGTGGCGCTGCTGCACCTCTTCACGCGCCTGGTCAATGCGTTGTACGGCGACGGCAACGATGTTAGCCACCTCGGCACGTTGGCGTTGTTGCTTGGCCTCGGCCTGGTGGCGCTTGCTGCTGAGACGAAAGAAGACCGCCAGGGCGGCAGCAATGGCAGAGAAGAAGGCGAGGACTCTAGTCAGCATGGGGGTTCTCCTTTTCGGTCTTCTCACGCCCCCACCAAATTCCGAGCACAGCTCCGGCGGCGGCAGCAAACTCGGTACCACTCATAGGTGGGACTTCGCCGAGGCCGGGAACGGCAAGGCTAGCCAGGGCGAACTTGATGAGCACCACCGCCAGCGAGACGGTAACAAAGGTGAGGGTGATGGAGGGCTTGCCGCGAGAGTCTTTGAGGCCATACATTACGCTGCACCTTTAATGGCTGTTTCAACGGAGATTAAACCGGTGACATAGACCGTCTTCAGACGACCAAAGAGGCCAGAGAGCTTGGCGGCTGTGAGATTCATCTGGCGTGGCAGTTGGTTGTGCTGTGGCACGGAGACATGCACCCACTCACCAAACTCATGAATAAGCTGGTCATAGCCCTTGCAGTTATCACGAATCCACCGGGCTACCTCTAGCGGTGTATGGCCCGGCACTACAAAGTCTGCCGCCTGGCAGGTGAGGTGCTGGCTGGTTTTAGAGCCCTTGATCAATTTGTTGAGTTTGGCCGGTCGGTAGCCGCTGGTAATAGAGACAGGGCCGAAGTGGTTACGCACAGGCTGCAGCACATCGCGACAGAGGCGCTTGAGGTTGGCGTGAAACACGCCACCCTCGACAATGGTCATATCGATGCCGTGACGGGTGGCCGTCTGCGAGCGCTGGAACTCGTCGAGGTAGAAATTCTTGGAGAGCTGGATTCTTTTCATGCGGGCTATAATGGCCCGCAGGTGTGGTATATATGGATTAAAGCGTTTTAATGGAGGACGTGGTAAGTGGTATCATCAGGTATCCGGCCATTGCACTTGGTGCGGCGGCATTAGTGATTGCTATATATTTGTATCAGTTCAATGATGGCTTGTCGAATAACCGGCAGATATCAAATTAGGCCTACCCCCTTTAATGGGGAGAGTAAGTTTTTACACTGACCCCAAATATCGAAGTAGTGATATTCTAATATACTGTTAGTCCACGATGTGGATATGTCCAAAATACAATGGTCGATGTAAGGAACACCGGGATGGTTGCAGAGACACAGAACGCTAGTCTACACCGGGCGAAGGGTGCCAAGGAGGACGAGTTCTACACGCAACTCGAAGACGTGGAGCGTGAACTGAAGCACTACCGAAAGCATTTCAAGGGGAAGGTTGTCTACTGCAACTGTGACGACCCAAGGGTTTCCGCCTTCTTCCACTACTTCTCATACAACTTCGAAAAGTTGGGTCTCAAAAAGCTGATAGCGACGTGCTACAAGAACCATGAACGCGACCTGTTCAGCACGCATGACAGCGAACGTGCGATCTTCCTTGAGTACGAGGGCGACAAGAATGGTGACCGTATCCCCGGCGATGATGAGATTGAGGTAAAACACCTCGTCGGTGATGGTGACTTCCGGAGTGCAGAAGCGATTGAACTTTTGAAGCAGGCAGACATCGTTGTTACGAATCCTCCCTTCTCTCTCTTCCGAGAGTTTGTCGCGCAACTCAATATGTATAACAAAAAGTTCATCATATTGGCGAACCAAAACGCCATTACTTACAAGGAAATTTTTCCCCTCCTTCAAAAGGGGAAGATATGGGTGGGCGCAAACAGCGGAGACATGAGTTTTCGGGTTCCCGATCATTATACACCAAGAGCAACGCGGTTCTGGGTGGACGAAGATGGTCAAAAGTGGCGGAGCTTCGGGAACATGTGCTGGTTCACTAACCTGGACTACAAAAAGAGACACGAGGATCTTACCCTCTACAAGACCTACACCCCTGATGAATACCCAAAGTATGACAACTTTGACGCGATAGAAGTTAGCAAAGTTGCAGATATCCCCATAGATTACGAGGGCGTAATGGGGGTCACAATTGGGTTTCTTACCAAGCACAATCCTGATCAGTTTGAGATCGTTGGTATTACCAAGACTTGGTATGGCGGCGCAACTAAGATATATCCACAGCAAACACAAGTAAGCACAAACGGCAAGACTAGTCAGGTTGGGAAGCTCAATGATGGTCCTGTTTTGAGGGTGGACTCACCACCGACGGAAAAAACTTACTACAAAGTAGACGGTGAGTGCTATGTACAGATGTATGCTCGCGTATTGATTCGGAACAAGAAGGTTGAAGCCTGATGGAAATCGAACTCAAGAAAATCCGCGTTGAGGAATTGGTAGAAGACTACCAGGATGACGCCGAGGACGGTGTGCTCGGATACAGCGGCAAACTCGACATTCGTCCGCCCTACCAGCGCGAGTTCGTCTACGATGCCAAAGAGCGGAACAAGGTCATTGACACGCTGACCCAAGACTTCCCACTGAACGTCATGTACTGGTCTGTGCGAGATGATGGAACCTACGAAGTAATCGACGGGCAGCAGCGAACCATCTCCATCTGCCAGTACGTCGATGGCGAGTTTGCATGGAATGACCTCTACTTTCATAACCTTACCGACGACCAGCAGGAGCAAATCCTCAACTATGAATTGATGGTCTACTTCTGCCAGGGCACGGACAGCGAGCGGTTGGCATGGTTCGAGACCATCAACATCGCCGGAAAGGTATTGACTAAACAGGAACTTCGCAACGCGACGTATGCGGGGCCGTGGCTGTCGGACGCCAAGAAGCATTTCAGTAAGACCGGTTGCCCCGCGTACCAGGTCGGTGGCGATCTCATGAAGGGATCGCCCATTCGCCAAGAGTACCTCGAAACTGTCCTTGACTGGATCAGTGACGGAAACATTCGGGAGTACATGGGAAAACACCAGCACAACTCCAAGGCGAACGAATTGTGGGTGTACTTCCAAAACGTGGTTGCGTGGGTGAGGGCAACCTTTCCGGTGGAGCGCAAGAAGGAAATGAAAGGGCAACCGTGGGGTGTGCTCTACAACGAGTACAAAGACGTGGCTCTCGATCCTGACGAACTTGAGGATCGCATCTCAGCGCTCATCCAAGACCCGGACGTAACGAACCATCGCGGCGTTTACCTCTACGTACTGAACGGTAAGGAGAAGCATCTCAACATCCGCCAGTTCGATGAGAGGATGCGTCGTTCAGCGTTTGAGCGGCAGAAGGGCGTGTGTCCGGACTGCGGCAACACCTTCAAGATAGATGAGATGGAGGCAGACCATATCACGCCGTGGCACGAGGGCGGTAAGACTGAGGCGGACAACTGTCAGATGCTCTGCATCCAAGACAACCGAAAAAAGGGAGGGAAATGATCCGGCCTAGGCCTAGTAAGGGTGATCATTCAAACATATCCCCCTGCACCCTGGCCACATGCATCCCTCTCTGCTCCCGTATGATGTTATAGACCTGCACCTCGGTTAAATCATACTTCTGTGCCAGGGCGGGCACGTTGCGACCGTTGAACTCCAGCCATATCTGGTTATCGCGCAGGGCAAGGCGCAGTTTCTCATCCTTGGGCAGGTAGGTGAGGCGCCCGCCGAAGTAGTGGGCAATGACGGTGATTACCTGTGTGGCCTCGGCGGATGCCTCCTCCGCACTCATCTTGCGGCGACGCTGGAAGTGTTCTGCCAGCACGTCGATCATGTCGGCCAGTAGCTTTGGCCAACGGTGCTTGCTCTGCTCGGCATCTTCCATGTGCTCCAGGAGCTGGTCGAGGCCTTCGGTGTCTTTGAACAGTTCGTTCTGCATCAACCTTCCCCAGTTCTGCCTACAAGCTCGTTGCTAATGGCACGCAACCAACTCCGGTTGCGCTCCCAGCCCCTCGGCAGCTTGGGGAACAGCTTTCGCAGGTAGGCCCTATCCTTCCCCAGGTGCTCCAGGTAAAGATCCACCCCGGCTAGTAGCCCGCGCTTTTCCCGCTCGACAGAGAGGGCGGCGATGATGGCCCGCCAGTGTTTGTCGCCCTTTACCCAGGCGAGCTTCTCCACTCCGGGGTCTTTCTCCAGCTCTGGATTGCCCCTACCGCCAGTGATGTTGCGGGCGATGGTGTCGGCATAGCTCCAGGGCAGGCCCATATCGGCAAGCAGCGCCTCGACCTTGGTGATGTACTCCGGCAGGCGGTCGTAGTTGTGCGGTCGCGTGCCAGCTTTTTTCGGGCGCTCGAACGTAGCCCCGCACTTGACCAGGTGTTTGATCACCGCGTGGCGCTGGTGTTCGTCGAGGTCTTTGGCGGAGCGCACGCGGGCCACTGTCCACAGCATGTCGCGGTAGGCATCGTCCCCCAGGGCGAGTTGTTTCTTGCCCAGGTGGATCTTGGCCAGTTCGGCGTTGCGAGTACTCATGTGGCCGCGCGCCTTTTTGCAGGGCTAATAACAAACTGCTGGCATGGCGCATTCGCATTGAGTTTTCTGGCGAAACCCTGTGCATACTTCTGCACCGATGCCCTAGTACCGGCACGGGTGCCGCGCATCACTTCACCAGCAGGCCCCATCACCGTGTAGCGGTGATACGTTTTGCCATCCTCTTTCGTACACCTGCCCATGACGATGCTAAAGGGCTGCCTCTTTCGAGCCATTGCTCTGCTCCTCCATTTTTTCCCGCTCGGCCGCATAGGTGTCGTAGTCGATCACCTCAATCGATTCGCACGTCTTCCTGATGTGACGGATAAACGGCAGTGGTCGATTCCAACTTGGATCTGGCCAGACGTAGTGGTCGTAGTAGCCGCGTTTTCTGCACTCTCTTTTTCCGAGTAACTTCTCCCATAGCTTCAACTCCTTTTGCCTCATCCTGGCGCGTTTGCGTGGCATCCAGAATCGGCGGGCCTCTTCTGACATCTCTCGTTTGTCGTCACCTGTGAGTGATGGCAACCACTCGCCCTTGAAGCGCCAGCCGTTGACACTGGTGATGATTTTCAGCCGATTCTTGTCTGTTCGTCTGAGGCTGGCTGTGACAAGGTAGCCATCACAGCGCAGGAAGACGGTATCGAAGAGGCTGTCGAGTCGCTTGGCGATGTCGTCCCACTCTGCCTTGCTGGGTTGTTGCTTCATCGGGCTGTCCTCTTATTGGTGGACCACGTAATCTCAGTACCAGGTAAGGGGTGGCGTCCCACCCGCTCAGGCCGACGTCTATCTGGCTGTATTGACGACGGCCAACTGGGGGTGGCGACGGCCTCCCTTCGTTTGCACACCCAGAATCGGTCCGCCCTCTGACAGGGTGCGGATCATGATCACGTTGAGCAGTTGGAACAGCACCAGGGCGATGGCCTGCATGAGAATGATGGCCTGGCGCTGCCATGCCATGCGCTCTGGCTCGGCGCTGGTAAGCTGGCGGAGTTCGGCACGGGCAGCGGTGAGCTGCTGCTGTGTGCTGTCGATACGGCCAGACCAGCCGATGCGCTTTTCGCTATTGCTTAAAAAGGTGTTTAACGCCTGTTCAAGGGCGGCGACCTCTGCGGTAATCACCGTCCGTTGTTCGGCGCTTTTATCGACGCTCACATGCTCTTCCACCAGTGGGGCGGAGACCTGATAGAGCGGCCCGGCCAGTACCAGCACGGTGGCAACGGCGCCGAGGCTGCGAATAGAGAAGCGCGGATGGCTCCAGCACCACAGGGCGGCGCCCTCCAGTAGTAGCGACCAGGCCCAGCCGGTGAGGGGGTCGACCACCTCCGTCCAGAACAGAATGGCGTGGTATTGCAGCAGGGCAACACCGCCAATGAGGATCAGGGCTGCGGATATCTTGCGTGGGTTCAGTGCTTTCATGATGGCTTCTCCTTTATGCGGCCTGCTCGACTTCCTTGAGCAGGGCGTTGACGAGTTTGTCTACCTCAGTATCAACCGGTTTGATCATCACCACGTCTTCGTCGTCTGTGAGAGTGATGCCGAGGCGCTTGAGATCGGTAACGGTGAGGTCTGCGACGCTGGGCTTGTAGACACTCTCCTTGACGTTAATCATCAGCTCTTGCTGTGCTTCTGGCAGCAGCTTGCGGATGCGCGCAATCACGGCTTCTTCATCGTCGATGACGACCTTTCCCTTCTGCTTCATGTAGCCCACGCGCACACCCTTGATGGTTTGCGTCTTGGGTTTGGTAAAAAGCATGGGCGAATCTTCCAGAGCGGCCTTAAGTTTTGCGTGTGTCTCGCCCACATCACCGACCGCCTTACGGATAACCGGCAGCACCGGGTGTTTTACGCGCTCCAGTTCGGCCTGCAGTTCGGTGACCACACCTGCTAGGAAGGCACGGGCATCGGCGTAGTCGCGGGTGAGTTTTTCGATATCTGTCATTGTTGCCATGTGGGCCTCCTCAGGTTGGCAGGTGGAGCTGTCCGCGCAGGTCGGGCAGCGATACACGTTTCATGGCGGCGACCTGTTTGAGGGAGGTCATCGCCCTGTCATAAAGGTATTCGCAAGTGGCCTGCAGTTCGGCATCTGTCTCTGCGATGAAGTAGCCACGCGCCGGGTGGGCACAGATGTGGTGGCCCTCTTCGCGCAGGCTGGTGACGTGGGCACGCAGCAGCCTCTCTGCTACCGTGTCGGTACCAATTGACCCCGTCATTTCGGCCACCAATTCAGCAGCCGTTGCACCATTGCCCTCGCCGATGTGGCGACGCAGGGCAACCAGAACGTCGTCTTTGTTGAACAGCATGGCCTTACCCTCCAATGAACCTGCGAAGTGATGGCATCAAGTAGCTGAGCTTCTCTACGTTGATGCCCTGTGGCTTGCCGTCTACGGCCAATACCGGGCAGCCTGCCTCGACGCCCAGCGGCACGTTACCGTAACCATCTTCATCCAGTGAGGGATCGGCATGCCTGATCACTTTGTGATCACACTGTTCACACAGCCCCTCGATGAGGTGGTGATCTACAATGCCGCACCCCTCACATCTGCCGATTTCCTGCTCCATGTTCACCTCCTATGCTGCCCGGTTTGGGCTGGTTGTTTGCCACTGGATGAAGGCACCGGCGTAGGCCGCCTCCCAGGTGTATACAGTGCCGCTGGCAGTGTGCTCGCGCTTGAACCAGGAACCTGAAAGGCGCACGCACTGTTCGCACGGTTGCACCCAGATGATTGGACGCTGCTGGCTGATGGCTGCCTTGATAATGGTGAAGCCCTCTTTCTTCAGGCGTTCTACCGCCTGAAGCGCCTTGAAGGTGTTGGCGACCATGCGGCCGTTCTGTTTCTCAATGGCCTCTTTGCCCTTGAAAAGCTGGACGACTTCACTCACGGGCCACCTCCTGCAGGCTGGCCGCGCAGCCGATGAGCTGCATGCCGGAGATGGCGGCACGCTTGCCACCCACGGTGGCGACTAGAAGGTGATCGCCGTTGTGTTTAACGATGCTCAGTATGCAAGGCTGTCTGTTGTCGACCATGCCGCTGGCGACGGGCTGCTCATCAAGACTGTGCATCTTTTCAATGAGGTAGACGGGCAATTCCCTACCACTCATCATCATTGGGTTGTCACTCATTTGTTGTTCCCTCCCTTTCTGCTGTGTAGACAGGTACCGCTATGGCACGCCTTGAACAGGCGTACCCGTGTGGCGTTGGTAGCTGCGTAGGGCTGGCGCTGTTTTTCCAGGCAGATATGGGCGGCCAGCTCACCGAGCACAGGACAGTTAACGGTGGCGGCAAGAAAGGCCCCTTTTACTGCCTGTTCAACGGCGATTAAATCTCCCCTGTAGCTGTTACCCAGCACGGTGTTGACTACGGCAGGGCTGTAACCGATATCGTCCGCCACACGCTTCTGGCTGCTGGCGTCACACTGCTCGGCCATAACACGCACCCAGTCAGGCTGCTCATTACCCCAGGCGTTGGTGGCACGTGCGACGGCGCTCATGCCTCACCTCCCTGGCGGCTCCACACCACCTCGCGGGTGTTGGGGTCGTAGACCGCTTTAACGCGCTGGATCATCGGTGCAAGCGGCCCGGTATAACGCTGGGGGATAAAGCGGTAACGTGCCTGGCGACCGGGAGCCCCCTCCTGCATTTCTTTGAGGTAGTTGGCATAGTGCAGGTAGCGGATGTAGTCCTTGGCTGTGGTCTCGTTGACCTGTTCACCAGTACTGTTGACGATGCTGAGCAGCTCGGTGCGGTTGAACTCACCCAGTACGCGCATCGCCCGCCACATGCGTTCGTTGCCATCGCCCTGGGTGACTCGCTCGCCCTTGCGGGTGACACGCGGTGTCTCGTTACCGGCATCCTTGATCAGCTGCCAGCGGTTCTGCACGTAGCGGTTCGACTCATCGCATTCGCGGCGCTGACCTTCGGTGCGCTGCAGGTACCCGGCAAGGGTTAGCCCCTGCACGTAGGTTTTTACTGTGTCGCGGCTGCAGCGGCGTGCGTCATTCGCCTGCTTGCTTCGGGCGGTATCATTCACCCACTCCTCAATGTCGTTGATGGTGAACTGGCGCAGCTCACGGATAGCCGCCCATATGGCATCGCGGTGGGTGCGGTAGCCGTGGCGCAGGGTGCGATCTGCGGTGGCGCGGTGTCGTTGTTTGCTGGCCATCAGTGCTTCCTCCGCACGGTTTCGCCGGTGTAGATGTCAGCGCCATTGCCCCACTCGGCAAGGGTGAGGGTGTCGATACCGTTGGACAGGGCGAACTCCTGGGCACGCTCCAGATTGATGCAGACGCGGCGGGTGACACCTTTGGTGACCTTGACGATCTGCAGCAGCAGATCATCATCGATGTGAACCTCGCGGCAGTAGAGTTGGCGCAGCTGTTTTGCATCGGTCATGTCTACCGGTTGTGCCGCCTCCCAGCCGACCATGCGATTGTGAAAACGCTCCCACTGCTTGCGCAGATTAGCCTCTACCTGCTCTTCGCCGATGATAAGAATCGGGGTGCGACCGCTCCCCATGTAGATGTCGCGTACCAGGTCGACCATTCTTTTTTTCACTACGTAGTCGAATTCGTCGATGATGAGGGGACGATTGGTGATGGCCAGCTCTGCCGACACGCGGGCAACCATGTCTGAAATGGTGCCGCCACTGTCGAGCCCGATCTCGATACAGATGTTTTTGATGAGATCCTTGCGCGTCCAGCAGCTCAGGCACTCGACGTAGTAGGCACGGTAGCGGTTGGCGACGTAGGCGGCCCCCGTTGATTTACCGTAACCGCTGTAGCCGTAGAAGCCGACTATCGAATCCAGATAATTTGGACTGTTGATGGCCAGCTCCATCAGCTCCATACAGAGGCCGACATTTGCCAGGCTGGCGATGTTGTTGTAACCAGTAACGTTGACAGGGTCTGTCTGCTGACTCATTCTTATATCTCCAGTGTTGTTATATAGCCCGCCCTGCTAGGCGGGTTTTTCTTTGGGTTAAGCTCCCTCGATTGCTGTAACCCCAAAGTCTTCTGCCATCTTGCTGGCAGCCCGGTAGGCGGATGTTTTTTGGTACCCGCTCAACCATTTCCGATCGGCTTCACTCACGGCGCGCCCCTCATCCAGTCGCTGCTCCAGATCCACCGCACGCTGATACAGCTGGCGTGGGTCTTGGCGGGGCGCTATCTGTGTGACCTGTGCCCGTCGCTGGAGCGATTCGGCGGCAATGCGCCTGGCCGCTTCGCGTTGGCTGTTGGTGGTGGTAGTGGTGTTGGTGGTGTCTTGTGTGGCGGCGGCTTCGGCGGCGGCCTGCAGTGCCGGTGTGTTGTAGGTTTCGCCGCGTTTTGGCAGCTCGGCCACGTTGGCCTTGTTGCGGTGATGGGTCAGGATCTCGTCGGCGATCGCCTTGGTGTTTTGCTTCTTGGCGGCGGCCTTGAGTTCGCGCCGCTTCTCCTGAATGGCGGCCTTCTGAATCTCGCGGCCCTTGGCGGCCACTTCGCGGCGGTCGATGCCGGTATAGGCAGGGGCCTCTGCAATGCAGACGAAGGCACCGTTGCGGTCGAAGACGTAGATCTTGCCCAGGTCATCGGGGTCGTAGCGCACTTGCACGGTCTCGCCGACCAGCAGCCCCAGTTCCTGGTGGATGTACTCGATATTGTCGAGGGCGATGCCCTTCTTGGTAACGGTGCGTTGGCCGTTGTTGCTGGGTGCCTGGGCCAGCAGCACGTCGAGGGCTCGTTCGTTCTCGATGCGCTGGATGGGCTGGTTCCAGCTGTTGGCCACCTCGAACGGTGTGCGGTTATTGAGGCCGTTGTGTGAGCGGTGGTGGTAGATGTTCTCTACCCACTCGTCGCAAATGCGTTGCAGCTCGGCGGCGGTGAGTTTGACCTCGACTACCTCATTCTTTTTAAGCAGGCGGTCGGCGAAGGCCTTGCGCGCCTCGATGGCGCTACGCTCGGCAACGTTGTGGCCGATGTAGCCGTCGAGCAGCTCGACGATGTCGTGGCTAAAGGTGCGGAAGAAACGCTCGATGTGCGGTTTCTCCCATGCGCTGAATGGATTGCAAAACTCCTGCTCTATATGCAGCGAGCTGACCACGCGGCGGATGTGCATCGCTTTGTAGTCGCTGCCGTTGTCGGTCTTGATGGACTCGGGCACGCCCCAGCCGAGCAGGGCACGGCGAAGGATGGTGGCAACAGATATAGCCGTAGGCGTCTTGGTTACCAGTAGTTTGGTACGGCGGCTATACACGTCGATCACCCCGTTGATGGAGTGGCGGCCGTCGAGCAGCATCACATCGGCGGGAGTGCCGTCGAACTCCCACAGCTGATTCAGTGCGAAGACGTGCTCGGAGGCTGAGCCCATCGCCAGCATGTAGCGATTTTTCCATTCGTCGGGGTTGGCGGTGGCGGCAAGCAGTTGGGCGTTCTCTTTCTTCCAGCTGTTTAACCAGCGTTCAAACGCCTTTTTAGAGGGCAGCTCTACACTGGAATCGGCAAAGCGAGCCTCGGCAGAGCTGTACAGGTGTGTGGCACCGCAGTGCGGGTGGTCGGTGACCATTGCCACGCAAAAGGTTTGCAGTTCTGGCTGTGTATCTATCTTGCTGCTGCCCTTGCGGTTGCTTCCGCGTTTGTCGACGAGCCCGATGGCACCATTTTCGTGCAGCCTATCTTTCCAGCGATAGACCGTGGCATAGGAGACGCTGGGGATGATGTTCAGCAACCACTCTTCGGTCTGAATACCTCCGCTGTTGTACAGCTCACAGAATGAGTCGATGGCATCGGTGGTGATGAGCTGTGACTTGGCGCTGTACTCATCGAGCATCGCCAGCACACACAGGCGGGCATCCATGCTGCTGCGCTGGCCTCTATTTAGCGCAGTGGCAGCGGCCAGGCCTGCCTCACGCTCACGCTGGTTTACCTTCTCATCGATGCGCCGGCGCATTGCCAGTTGGCGACCGGCCAGTGCACCCGCGGCGGCATCTTCGCCGGTGGTGGCGCGCTGGGTGTTGATTGCTTGGGCGGCTAGGGCGGCGCGGGTGGCGGTGGGGAGGGTATTGATGTGGTACTCCCACCCCTTACCGACCGAACGCTTGCGCCGTTCGAGTTCGCCACGTTCACCCATTAGATTGACGCTGCGGGAATGTTTTGGCATCCCAGGCAATCCAGCCAGCTCGGCGGCGCTGTGCCACTCCTTATGGCTCATTCCATTTCCCCCATCATTTTTTTAAGCTCCCGAATCTTCCGGGTAACTTCTTCCTTCATACGCTCAAACTTGCCGAGCTCTGCGGTGAGCGTCTCTTTGCCAATCAGCAGCCGGCCACCGCGCTTGTCGGCCAGCCAGTTGCTGAACATGTGTGTCTCGCAGGCGGTCTCCAGCACGGGAACCATATAGAATGGCATGTTGTAGGCATCGCGCGCCTCGCTTGACCAGGCATCGAGCATGTACTTGCTCACATCGCGCCCTGTAAGGCGGCTCATGCGTGAGGCCACCTCGAAACGGTCACCCTCTGCGCCGTTAAGCGCCTCGCTCACCAGGTGTGCGATCTCACGCCCGTAGTCCATGCTGGCTGGCAACTGTGCAGCCGGTTGTGGCACCTCGAACAGGTCCAGAGTGAGTGTGTCTCTGCGATGACGACTCATGTCTATGCCGCCTCCTGCTTATGAACATTGCGCCCACGTTTGGGGGTGTTATTCTTTACTGTCTTGGAAATAGACTTTTTAGGGCGACCCATGCGGTAGAGGGGTAGGCCGTCGGCATCGTAACGCTCGGGCCATAGCACCTTGGGTTCCAGCTCCAGGGCATCGGCAATCACTTTCTCCATGCGGGGGTATGATTTGCAGAACGCCTGGTAGAGGCACTGGCGCGATACCCCGGCCTCTTCGGCCAACTGGGCCATCGACGAGCCGAGCATATGGATCTGATACTTGACCCAGGCACGGCGTTTGTCGGGGTCTCTGAGAAGCTGCCTTGTGGTCTTGTCTATCTTCATCATGGCTATAGACATTACTTCAAATATGAAGGCCAGTCAACAAATGTGAATAGTTCGGATTCAGATCCGATTGTTAGATGTGCAAAAATGAAGGGGCGTTTTTCTTAACTTATTGATATGACTAATAAAACAATAGAATCAGATCGTAATGTAGAGAATCGGATCGATGATCCGATTCTTGTGCCAGGTATCGGATCTCGGATAGCTGAAGTTTCAAAAATGTTGGGAGGGAACGCTGCTGCTGGTCGTGCGGCCTTCAAATCTGATATCCAGATAGGTAGGTATATCCGTGAGATGAGCATGCCAGGTATGGATGTAGTTGTTGGCTTGGCCCGTGCCTCAGGCGTTAACCTTGCATGGTTAGCCACCGGCGAGGGCCCCATGCGCCCAGGCGAGGAGGAGATGGCACCAGGTGCAATGGATGATGAGTTCGCCCTGGTTACGGTCTATAACGTGCGCGCCTCTGCAGGCCACGGGGCCTCCATCGACCAGGAGCAGCCCCTGTCTGAGATAGCCTTTCGGCGGGATTGGCTGACTCAAGAGGGCCTTAGCGTTCGGGGCTTGGCGGCAGTTACTGCAGATGGTGACTCTATGGAGCCCACGGTGAAAGATGGCTCTTTATTGTTGCTGGATACCAACCAGCGCGAGCTGGCGGGCAACCGTATCTATATCTTACGGATGGACGGGCACCTCTATGCCAAGCGCTTGCAGCGCCTGACTGATGGCTCAATTCGAGTGAGTAGTGACAATCCTGCCTATGCTGATGAGGTGGTAGACAGAGACGCGCTCGATAGCCTTGATATCATCGGGCGGGTAGTATGGATCGGGCGGCGCGTGTGAGTCGCATTTCATGTGTCTAACTATCAAACCGTCGCGGGTTTCATGCGTCGTTCAAGTTTTGTTAAATGGTGGCGTTGTGGATGTCTTAATCGCCGACTAGGGCGCGCCACTCCAGCTTTCGTCCCATCAAGCCCCGTCAAATCCCGCCCTATCCCATAATTCTCATTCCTTATGTCCCCTCACAGGCCCT
>Ga0224501_10001061_pt1 | contig 21059 bp, 23 predicted proteins | sample SF_Oct11_sed_USG_4_FD_169105 | JGI IMG/M metagenome (GOLD analysis project Ga0224501, IMG submission 169105) | Sediment microbial communities from San Francisco Bay, California, United States - SF_Oct11_sed_USGS_8_1 | ecosystem: Environmental > Aquatic > Marine > Sediment | place: USA...
TAATTCGGGTTCTTCACCCATGTGTTGGAACAGCGTAGAAACAGTTATCTGGGTTCCACATTTGCAGAACCCTAATTCTTCATCAAGTCTATTGAACGCGCACCTGCGAGTGCAGAGATGGCAATTCTCTAGAATGCGACTGGCAATTTCTATCTTCAAGTCGAGATAAGATGTTTCTGGGACGCTCATTTCTTCAAGATACTTTTGTTTGGTATCAATCTCTTTTTGAATGTGATAAAATTCCTCTGTAAGTTGATCGTGGATCTGCCACAATTTTGTCAAAGAGTCGTTTTTGTTGAAGTTGGCAGGTAGTCTTTTGGCGATCATGAAGTTGGCTGGTTTATCGTCTTCCATGATAGCAAAGTATCTGTCTAGACTCATTCGAGCTTTCTTATCTCGCAAAACCGCTGTGGCATCGGGTCTCCAAGTGCTCCACATGTCTGTCATCTAAAATACTGGAGAAACACCATATTATCTGTTGTTGATAATCTTCCTATTGCACTTTCAGTCAATTAGTAATCGAGGCGCTTCTTCCATGGTTAAGGATTTACGCTTTGGAAGAGGTTTTTCGAATTGACGCCCTCAAAGCTTCAAACAATGGAAAAATGGAGTTGATGAGATCGTTTTTGTATGCTTGCACATTATAAAAAAGCAGATTTAGTTTTGAGTTTCATGCAATAATTATTATTAATCCTCACTATTTCTATAGTATCGGCAAAACTTATTTATCACTCTTGCATCCCTAAGTAATTGTGAGTAAACTTGAAGCGTTTTGAACTCCACAAAGTACTGATCATAACGGGTATAGCTATCGTGATGACAGGTCTAGTGCTACATTGGCTCACCCCAGAGAATTATGGACTTTACTACAGTGGACTTGGGCTTTGGTCTAAAACGCTAATGCCTGCGTTAACTTATGGCATGACGTTTATTTTAATAGGTATGCCTACTCACGAGCTGGACTCAGAAGTGCGATCGTATCAATCTCAATTTTGCTCTTGCTTTCGAATTTCGGCTTCATATTCGTCGTACATAATTTCCTAACCATATCTTATGGCCCGCGCGCTGCCTTTGAAATTTATTTCGTAATATCTCAATCGGTCATTTACCCGTGGATCATAGCAAACATTGCTGGCATCTTCTATCTTTTCCATATCCTTAAACACCAGAGACAACTCTGACCACGAGGTTATCTCGTGAGTTTTATGCGACGCAATATGTAACCTCTCTAGGCGCTCCCGGTTTCAGTCTTCTGGGTCTTCTGTTTGCCGCATTTTCTGCGCGTGCATCCAAAAATATCGGAGAAACATCATACTATCTATTTTTGATTTTTCCATTAAACCTCTAAATCACAGTATAGGAATATGAAAAACCGCTTGGATAGTACTTTCCCTTTATCGCAATGTTTTCTCCGCATGCGGAACAGCGCATATCATCAGTTAGATTCCATTTCACAATTTCGAAACTAAACCTCTTAACCAACAATTCTTTGCAGTTTGGGCAATAAGTATTCTCAAAGCGATGTCCTGGAACGTTACCCATGTAAACATAATTTAGTCCAGTCTCCTTAGAGAGATCGCAAGCTTTTTCAAGTGTCTGTAACGGAGTTGACGGAATCTCCGTTAGTCGATAATTGGGATGGAATCTTAACAGATGGAATGGTGTATCCCTTCCTAGGTTATCCTTGACCCAAGTCGCAAGGTTCTGTATGGTTTCTAAATTGTCACCGATCTTGGGGAGAATGAGATTAGTGATCTCCACATGAATGCCTTGTTGTTTCATTTCTTTCAAGGAAGCATAAATCGGTTCTACTGATGGGACAGACGAGAATTCTTTATAGAAGTCTGGGTCTCCACCTCCTTTGAAATCAACTGTTGCTGCGTCTAAAACGGGGGCTATGGTTCGGACTGCTTCGGTCGTCATGTAGCCGTTGGTTACAAAGGTATTGAAGATTCCTTCTTTATGAGCTAATGTGGCCGTGTCATAGGCATATTCGAAGAAGATTGTTGGCTCTGTGTACGTGTAGCTTATCCCTTGACAACCGTTATCTATTGTCGCTTTCAAAACTTGCTCTGGCGGAAAGTTGTATCCCTTTATCTCTTTTTCTTGACTGATAACCCAGTTGTCACAGAACCTACAGCGGAAGTTGCATCCAACGGTTGCAATGGACATGACCAGAGAGCCAGGGTGAAAGTGGGAGAGAGGCTTTTTATTTATGGGGTCTACACAAGCCGAGCAAGCCTTTGCATAAACAAGCGAGTACAGTTTTCCTCCCTCGTTTTTCCTAACCAAACAGAATCCTACGCCGCCGTCACGAATTATGCATCTCCTCGCGCAAAGATTACAGCTAACTTCATTTTTTCCCAGCTGTTCATAAAGCATAGCTTCCTTCATCATTTAAGACGACTCCTCCAAGTGCATTCCATTGCAGTTGAATCTAATAGTCAAGCCTTTTGCGGCAGCTCTGAACCCTCGTCGAGAACCGCCTAATTCAACAAGATTTGCTTCTCTAAGTTTGTTGATATGAAACCAGACAGTCATGCGGGGCTCAGAAGTTATTTCCCTTAACTCGGAAACTGTTAATTTTGTGGGGTACACTTTTACGAGTTCTTGGAGAATACGGGCTCTGATAGGGAGACTGAGCGCTTCACATACCTTGTGACCATTCAATTCCTTTTCATTCCTCATTACGCTTCCCTCTATACAATCGTACTAGTATAAACGCATATATACGCTTTCTGCTGTCTACGCAACGGATTGAGAAGCAGAGAATGGTGTGTTGCTTTCTGTAAGTTGCTCTCAATAGCTGACCGAGATACCTATCTACCATTATCCAGAAATAAATGCGTTCACACAATTGTCATTTTAGAAATCAGGGGTGAGGACAACCCTCTTCATCAATTTTCTGGAATGAGCCTCTTCAAAGACTTCTCTAATTTTGCTCATTGGCCGAATTTCGGTGAAGGGTCTGATCTTTATGGTCTCATTTAGGACCAACTCCAGTACTTTGGGATAGTATTTTGGTAGACATCCCCAGGTGCCTATGATCTCGGCGTCAAAGGCCATCAGCCGCGAAAGGCTATACTCGTTTTTCTGAATGCCGAAGCCAACCCAGAGTAACTTACCAGTGAAAGATAAGAGTCTTAGCGCTATTTCTTGACCAGGAGCAGTTCCAGTTACTTCAAAGATTATCCAACCATAATTGCTGGGAAGCCCATTAGCTTTGCACAGCTCTCTAAATTCGTTACGAACCGCATTCCCGTCCTTACCAGTGGAGTTGATGACGAAGTCAGCACCATATTTGAGGGCCCTTCCAAGTTTCTCAGGGTCACGGGCAATACCAATGACGGTTTTGGCGCCGAAGGCCTTAGCCATCTGAGCCACATAGCTGCCGACGCCTCCTGTAACGCCGACGACAACCACGTTATCTCCAGTCTTCAGCCCAGCTCGCATACATGCTTGGTAGGGGGTCGTCACAGCATCGGCAATAACAGCTAGTTCAGGCAATTGAAAGCCCTCATGATTCCCCACTACACATAAGTCGTGGGCAGGGACTGGGATGTGACTTGAGAACCCACCATATATACCTAAACTGTTGCCAGGCATCTTTTGACTGAGACATCGGTTACCACGTCCTGCAACACATATGGGACAGTTGTTACATGGCATAACGGCGGGTACAATGACCTCTTTGCCTACCAGTGTGTTGTCGCCAGCGACCACTACGCCACTTATTTCATGCCCCAACGTGAGAGGAGGTTTGGTTACTGTTGGAACACCGCCATAGAAGTAGCCAAGATCTGTGTGGCAGACACCACAGCCCGCCACTTCTACTAAGGCTTCGCCTGATTGAAGTGAAGGAACAGGAATCTCGGTTTTCTCTAGTTTGCCCTCAAGTAGTTTGCCAGTTTCCGGGTCTTTTGTCCAAGGTTGTACCATTTGCCAAGTTTGGATTCTTTTCGGTACCTTCACCATTTTTCTTCACGCTTGTCTTTTGGAACTAACACATTATGTTTGTTCGCTTATAAAATGCATGCGCTGACGTTTAGAGTAGAGAGAATAAGACGGTGATAAGGGAGCACGAAGGAACTACGAAACACCATTATTGTAGCAAGTTGTATCTACTTCAGAGTTGCCAAGAGAGGGATCGAAGTACATGGGAAAACTACTCATAATCCTATTTTCCTCGCCCTTGGAAGATCAAAACATAGATACAATCTACAGGTTTGCAGAGGCTGCCGTAGAAGAGCACGAAGTTTCAATCTTTTGCGACTTAGACGCAGTATACAATTTGGTGGCGGGCCAAACTTTACCAAATCAAAGGACCTCAGCAAGAAAACTTGCTGAATTAATAGAGAAAGGAGTGCAGGTCCTTGTTTGTCAACAGAGTGCAAGACGTAGAGGCCTTGATGTAGAAGAAGGACTGATCAAAGGTACAATGAAAAGTAGCCTAGGCGAACTGTCCCAACTAGTGGAAGAATCAGACAGAGTAGTATCATTTAACGTTTGAGGTGTAATACAAGTGTCAAAAAAGGTTCTTTTAGTTATAAAGAGCCCACCATATGGAAGCTCAAGAGTAAGCGAAGGGTTCAGAATAGCTACTGCAATGATTGCAATGGATGTCCTTCCGCGACTACTCTTCATAGATGATGGAGTTTATTGTCTAATAGAAAATCAGAAGCCAGAATCTGCTGAGCTAGACTCGTATTATGAGCGACTAAAAACTCTTGCAGACCTAGCTGGACTATACGCTGTAAAGGAGTCGATAGTAAAACGAAGGTTGGAGTTTGCAGATCTTGACAATAGCCTCCACGTAAAAATGGTCGACTTCGACGAGGCAACTGAACAAATTATTGAAAGTGAATCGGTCTTAATCTTCTGAGGGGATGATGCATGCTCATAATTTTGAGGAGATCTCTCTTCGATTGCGACTATGAGTCACTTGTCAAATTGGCCAGGAAAATGGTTGAGAAGCGGGTAAATGTTGCAATTTTGCATATCCAAGATGCGAGCATGGCGGTTACGTTGGATACATATCTGAGGGAATTTCTGCCTTCAGGGATCAAGATATATGTTCTTAGGGAAGACTGTGAGGTTAGAGGTTTACTGCACAAGGTAAAGGATGGAGTCAGGACAGTTGATTATAGGGGCTGGGTTGATCTCGTGATGAACAGACACGATAAGGTAGTCTTTTGGACCTAGGCTTTTACTCTTCGACCCACCAGACCCAGCCTCTCCTTTCCTTTGAAAGCTGACCTTCAACTATTCCTTGAATGCGAAGTCTGTTTAGGAAGATGGGAGTGCTATCTGGGCAGGAAACTGAAAGCTTCTTTGTTTTCTCTTCGATTTCCCAAGTTGTGAGAGGCCCTTTAGCTTTCCTCAGAATATCCAAAAGAATCTCGACTGCTTCTTGTTCACCGACTTTTCTAACACTCATAAAACATCCTTTCCAATTGGTGTCAAGATGTATGAGTAATTACTTTTCCATATATGTGACAAGGGATGCAATCATCACACCCACCGGCTCTTCATTCAGAACAACCTCAAATGTCTCGTCTTTGACTTGAGTTACCTGTGAGGCTCTGCCATAAAAACTCATGCATGATTTTCGGTCGATTGAGAGGTATATAAGATATATTCTAGATAGGAAGCACCGAAGGGAAAAAGGGACTCAGAGACGCGCGCGCAAACATAGTGTGCATGCTGGATTGAAAACTCTCGACCATCCGAAAGAAATATACGTATGACATACGTCATATACGTCTAGAAGCTAAAGGGTCATTGTGTAAAATTGTCTTCAATAAAACCTGCGTTTCTGACATTTTTTGGGGTCCTGCTAATATCCACAACAATCATAACAATTCTCATTAACGCTCAAATGAACATAATGGATGAAAATGGTACCGTCGGAACAATTGAAATCTTGGACTATGACGGACAGGATTTATCCTCTATCAACGAGTTCAAAGAGAACTCAATAAAAGGTTCTCAGTATCTTGACAAAGAAACTTATAGGCTTCTTATAACTGGATTTGTAGATACTCCTCTTGAATATACTTACGACGATATCCTGAACAAATTCACTCCCCATGAAAGAGTTGTAACACTATATTGTGTAGATGGTTGGAATGTCACTATTCTGTGGGAGGGCATCCTAGTTAAAGACCTGATAAATGAAGCCATAAGTCTTCCTAGTACAAAAATCGTTATATTCCATGCTTCTGATGGTTACTCAACAAGCCTCCCATTGAGTTTCGTAAACAAAAACGATATTATGATAGCTTATAAAATGAATGGGTTAGTTTTGCCGCCTGAACGGGGCTTTCCTTTTCAACTCGTAGCAGAAAGTAAATGGGGTTATAAATGGATTAAATGGATAACAAAGATTGAGTTGTCTGATGATTTGAACTATAAAGGATTTTGGGAAAGTCGTGGTTTCTCTAATGATGGTGATTTAAGTGAAGATTTTTTCGAATTCGGATTACCGTAATTTCTTTCTATTATTATGAGGGCTAAATCTGTTTCAAAAAAGAACTTTGAATTATTATGTCATGAAAATTAATAGGATAGTTGTCTGGGTTCTTTTTGCATTAATGATTATTTACATCATTACTGGATATGGACTTACAAAACCGAACCTGATTTACTTATTGACAGGCGGCATAATCGATTATCGAGTAGCAATATTTCTACATAATACATTAGATGTGCCTTTGTTCATCTTTCTTTTTATTCACGTAGTAATAGAGATCAAGTTTTCGTTGATGCGCTGGGGATTTAAAAACCAGAAACTACTGAACTTGCTCATGGTTATGCTGGGACTGTTCTTTCTAATATTTTTCCTCATTGTAGATGCAATATAACAACCCAACCGCACGCACGTGTCCGTGCAGGTAGTTCATAATCCATGATCAAACATTTTCCTACTATTTTCTGCGAAGCATATTCCAATGGGCTTTCCAAAAAAAGAGGACCGAATCGAGGCGTATACAACAAATTACCTTTTCTAACATTCCACCTTTTAAAATGGAATCTCATTTGTATACACTACCAAACAGTGAATACAACATATCCGGTATACAACCCTATGAAATCCTTCTTTCTCAAACAAACTCAAGTTGAGGAAGAAAAGGTATACCGCTTTCCCCCTCATTTGCAAGCATGCTGTGAGCATCCATATTTACTTTACATTCCAGCATAATCATATGTCGATTTTCTCTTTCATAGACTTCAAATCGGTGAAGATGAAGAATGAAATCTGGGAATGCGCAACTGTCTTTCAAAAGCTGAAAGAGAAAGGAGAGATCATTGCGCATTCCCTTCATCTCAGCAAGACTAAGACAACTATGACCTACCCATATTTAAGTTTTCTGTGACTATTTTTGATATGATACTGTGTATCCTTGGACAGTACTCATTAATATTAAAAAAGATGGCGCATAAATTATCATTTAATTCTAGTGATGTTAGTTATGATGTTATGGTCCAAAGAAAAAGTGTTTCATATACAACGCTGGTCCGAAGAGGTAGGTTTCGTGCTGCTATGTTTCCACTCTTTCCACACGGTAGAGACCGCGGTATGGCGTTCATCAAGGTTACACGAGAGACTGAATCAAACTGGAACCCTGCACATCCTCTTTCTAAGAGCTTTAATGAAACTGCCCAAACGTACGCAGTCATTCTATAAGTCGGAGATCATCCTCATCACCGAGTCTAATTTGTAGCTTTTGTCATTTTACAATGCAAAATACTCGATTCTGTTTTGCGCGCTCACGCTCGCAGTGGAAAAGATTTTTAGGCTGAATAACAAATCTTTGTCAGATTCGGCACGTAGGAAGGATAAAGTTTGAAACTCGATAAAAATCTGACAGACTCAATTGACTATGCAAAACTTCTTTTCACCGATCTCGGTCGCTTACTAATATTGATCATTCTTGACATCATTCCAATTGTAAATCTAATCGTCCTCGGATATTGCAGTAGAGTCATAAAGGAAACTCCGAATTCCAAGGAACTTCCCCCTTTGGAGAACTATCTTGCTTTGTGGGTTCAAGGCCTAAAAATTTTCGTTGCAACCATCATATACATGATTATCCCGATTGTCTTGATCATTCCCTTCGCGGTTCTAACGGTCTTGTTATGGGTCGCCCTTCCAAGCTTGCCGGTGGTCAGCTGGCTTATAGCCATTCCCATGCTAATAATCGGTTTGCTGCTTGCGTTTTTCGTTGCCATCATACTGACCGTGGCAATTGTTAACATGATTAAGCAAGACAGTTTTGGTAAAGCATTTGCTATAGGAGAAATCTTGGGCATAATTGGAAGGATTGGTTGGGGGACATATATTCTATGGCTCATAGTCATATTCATATGCACCCTCATCGTCATCGCTATAGGAGGCATCCCTGCAATCGGTTGGATTCTCTCACTTGTAATCGGTCCTATCTTCGGTGTTTTCGTCGCACGATCAGCATCCTTAACATATTCGGCAGGAGTTACACCAGAAGCAGAGAAACCGCCAGTCGAAAAACCTGAGCCGGTCGAGACACCGAAGGAACCCAGAAAAAGGTTCTGCGCAGACTGCGGAGCAGAAATGGCAGCTGAAGCAGCTTATTGTCCAAAGTGTGGCAAAAAACAATAGGCCGACCCCTGGATTTCCCCTCTTCTTTTTTCTACCTTGATTTCATTTCAAATTCTACGATGAACTTTGTCAAATCAGGACAGAATTCGCGCGCTCGCACACACAAAAAACACTTGTATATGGTTCTTGCAGTTTAGGTAGCTTCGAGTTCTTGAATCAAGCGTTCAATCTCATCCTCAGTGTTGTAGAAGTGGGGTGCTATCCGCAACCCATTTGAACGTGCTGATACTATTATCCCTTGCTTCCTCAACTTCTTCGCTCTCTCCAGCGCTCTATCAATGAGAAAGTGGACTATACCGGAACGCTGTTCAGAATCTTCTGGAGTCGTGAGGGACAATCCCAAACGTTTCACTAAGTCCATGAGCAACTTCGTCAAGATCAAAATACGCTTCTGTATGTTGTCGATGCCCACATCCAAGAGAAGCTGAATTGCAGCTGCAGCTCCCACGAAACTTATGAAGCTTGGAGAACCTATCTCAAAACGACTGGCAGTATTGGAAAGTTGGAGACGCCAGATGTCCCAAAACTCAATGGTTTCAAAAACCTCAGGTTCAACACTTGCCCAACCGATGAAGGGTGGTTCAAATCTCTCGACAAGCTCCTTACGAACATATAAGTATCCTGCCCCAGCAGGTCCAAGTAGCCATTTGTAACAGCTTGCAGTCAAGAAGTCCACATCGTCTTTTCGCACGTCTACAGGTATTGCACCCAAGGACTGGATAGCATCTACCACCAGATAAGCTCCATGCTCATGTGCTATTTCAGCCAATGCTTTCAGATCATGTCTAAATCCGTTCACATACGCTACGTGACTAATGGCAATCGCAACAGTTTGGTCATCAACAGCCTGCTCAACATCCTCGACCAAAATGCTTCCGTTTGCATTCTTCACGTACCGTAATTCTACGCCAAGTTTCGTTTTCAGCCAAGGATAAACGACAGAAGGATACTCTAAATCGGTCGTAACAACATTAGACCCCTTAGGACAGTCAAGAATGTTCGCAACGATATTCAATCCTGTGGAAGTGTTTTGAACCAATGCAATTTCATCTTTTTCCGCGCCAACCAATCTAGCAAAAACCTCTTGCCCCAGACTGTACTCTGACTCGTCAATATCAAAATGACAAAGGTCCTCGTTGTACTTCTTCATCACATCAACAACGGGTTGTGGAAGAGGGGAATAAGCAGAATGATTCAAGAATGTCTTGTGCTGGGTCACTGGAAACTTTTTGCGCACATCTAGAATATCTCTCATCATAAGCAGCACGCTCTATTCTGGCTATTTGTATATCGTACGCCTATAAAAGCAGTCATAATTGTCCTCCGTGAGAAGAACTCAAGCTCCAGTAAAACTTGGAGGGTGCGTGCATCGCATCTATTCTCTCTTCAAAATAGAATGCAATCTCAATTCGTATGAGAATTGAGAGAATCTTCCAGGCTTGCATTGACATTAGTTTCAGTTTACTCTCCCACCTTCAATCGTTTACGTTACGTCTCAAGCTATAAATCGTTAGCAACATGAACTTCAGTTGAGGAATAGCCCTTGACTCACCATTCTGAACGCTGTAAGAATCCATGGAATGGCGAATGCCAAAGCGCAGACATAGAGGTGTATATCTATCATAAGGGGAATCGACGCCCAATTTGCAGAAGCTGTTGGGAAAAGATAGCAGAGAAAGACCTTGAATGGTGACCTGCATGCCCCTCCGAGTGCGCTGCGAAAGGTGTGGTGCTGTCCTCTACGAAGGAACTGATTTGAAACCTCCCTACGAAATTATCGAGAGTCATAATGGTAAATGTCCTGGCTGTCGCAAAAAATTGTCGCACATACCGATAACCGTTAAGATCAGGTCCGTTGGTGAGTGAAACTATTGGCAAGCGGGTACACTTCTTTGGCAAGTGTGGTTCCTTTACAATCGATCTGAAAGATGCGTGGGAGAAACGAAAGTGTGACAAGCTGGAAAGATGATTCGCAATAGAAAGCACATGTCAAAAAAATATTTGAAAAGGTATGTCTTCTCTTTCAAGTGACTTGGAAAGTTCTCTCTTTTTTTGTGCGAAGAAAACATCAGTCATCGCATATTCTAGTCCATACTTCTTGTAGATCCAATCTGCGTAGTGATAGTTCATCTTGTCGATTAACACGTAATCTACGCTTCCTCTCAGTAGGGTCACCAAGCCTTCAGCTTTTGGGAGTAGCGGTGCCATCATTGCAAAGGTTTTGAGACCTGCAGAATGCAGGATCTCCAAGGTTTCAATTCTATCTTTGATTGGTGGACAAACGGGTTCAAAGACTTTCCTTACTTCCTCGTCTGCTGTTGTGATCGTCAACCCTACTTTAATATCGTTAAATGTTCTAAGCAACGCCAAATCTCGCTTCACCAGAGGAGACTTTGTTTGAATCGTGATAGGCCAACCGTATTTTGATAAAATTCTGAGACAGTCTCTCGTCAGTTCATATTTCCTTTCAATTGGTTGATAGGGATCGCATACTCCGCTTATCCAAACTTTACCCGGTTGTTTCTTCTTTATTTCATGTTGCAGTAGTTTTGCTGCATTAACCTTCACGTCAACAAATCTGCCCCATTTTTCTCTATGCCCAGTGTACCTTTTCATAAACCGTGCATAACAATAGGTGCACCCGTGTTCGCACCCGATGTAAGGGTTAATCGTGTAGTCAGATACTTTGGATTTAGATAAGATGGTTTTCGCGTAGATTTCTTTGACAATCATGGTAACCACAAGGGCGCACATAGATTCCTAAGTTCCTAATGTATAACTAAGTTCAAGATTTTATAAGCTTCGAAAATTTTTCACTTATTCGGAAATCGCGTGGGAAATGCGCGCAAAGCAAGACAGTTCTCAAGCTATCGTGAGTCAGTGGTGCCGGATTGATTTGTTGAATTTCTCTTCTAAAATCTCCTTCTAAGCGCAAAGTGTCTCTGTGAAAACATTGGGGTCTCCAATTTGGCAGTTGTATGGTATTGTTTTTCACTTAAGCCTAGGGCTATTTCAATAAACTCGTTCAGAGTTCCCTCAATGAAATCTTGTGTAGGGTTTCCCCAAGTTATCCCTTTACACAAGGGATCTACATAGATGAACAACTTTCTACCATTTGAACTGTAAAGGGCTTGGGCAAGCTTGCCATACTTAGGTTGGGTGTAAATCTTGAAGGGCCATAGTTTACAGGCTCGAGGCTTCATACGTTGAAGGGTGCAAAGGCAAGTGCCATAAAGTTTGCTCAAGAAAATGCAGCTGCCGTCAATTCTCTTCCGCAAATACAACTTCGTTACACCCGGTTGAGTAGCTTCGATTCCAAATCTTCTAACGATGTCTACCCATTCCTTATAACCTAAGACTACATCGAACCCTCTACAACAGGCACCACAAGCGATGCAACCCCAAGATTTCACATATCTCCAAGGAACAGGTTTCATTCCTGACCGCCAATACTAAGCTAACTAAAAACTTTAGAGAATAAGCTTCTTATAAACTGTCATTTATGAAGATCAAAATATGTGCGCATGGTTTCTTTGCTATGCATTTGTTTTCCAGCTCTTTCAGGGCCCCTACACATCATCTTTGGAAAAACATGCTTGACAACATGGGCTGCCGTGGATTCTGGTCGCAAGGGTAATGGATGATACAAATCAAACCACTTCGCCTCTTCCAGTTCTTGAGATTTCTTGATAGAGGTACCTTCTGTCTCCACTTTGAACGCTACCATTAGAAGGTCGCGGACCTCAAGCACGTAGGTTCTGAGAAAGTCTAGACTGGAAACTTCCAAGCTGACTTCTTCATAAACTTCTCGAACGACTGTTTCTTCCGCAGTCTCTCCAGATCGGATATGACCAGAAATGAGAGCCCAGTAGGGATGCTTCCACCCGAGTCCTCTTGCTAACAAGACCTTGTTTGAATTAGTAACCATCACGATAACACATGGAGATGGAGTGTGGAAAAAGACATGATCACAATCATCACAATACTTCTCTTGACTGCCGTCATAAAGAGTTTTCAAAACTAGTTCTTTTCCACAGAAGGTACAATATTTTCTTTCTTTCATGTGACGCATCCCGTTTTATTTAATATTTTGTCCATTCAAATAATCTATTTGGCTGGGCGCGTTAAGAATTAGAGAACGAAGGGGTTCACTGAACAGAGGAAGCAGAAGAAACTCGTATATTAATGATTTAATTATATGGATAGGGTGCCTTCACGCTACATTTAACAACAAAAAACTAAGTAATGTCTGAACAAAAATATGGTTTGAGTGACTAATACATGTTTATTAAGATGTTTACGGTAGGCATGATCTCCACCAACTGCTATTTAGTGGGCTGTACAGAAACGAAAGAAGCCCTTGTAATTGATCCTGGCTTCGGCACAAAGGTCGAAGCAGAAGAGATATTGGGAGAAGCCAAAAAACACGGTTCAAAAATTAAATACATAGTTAATACGCACGGGCATCCTGACCACACGTCTGGGAATAAAATTCTGAAAGAATTGACTGGCGCCGAAATTTTAATTCATGAATACGATGCCTCAAAGTTGGCAAACACAAGCGGAAATCTTTTGACGCTTTTTGGGCTTCACTCAACATCTCCCCCAGCAGACAAAATATTACATGAAGGAGACATCATTCAAGTAGGAACCATTAAACTCAAGGTTCTCCACACTCCAGGTCACAGCAGAGGCGGCATATCACTTCTAGGTGAAGACATCGTTTTCACGGGAGACACCCTATTCGCAGGTTCTATAGGCAGATACGATTTCCCTGATGCCTCTTACAAAGAACTCATGCGCTCAATCAGAGATAGACTAGCTACCTTACCTGATCACATGAAAGTCTACTCGGGGCATGGTCCTCCCACCACTATCGGAAAAGAAAAAAGATACAATCCGTTCCTGCAAAACTTTGTGTAACAGCTATTTTGCGTATCTGTCTTCTTTCCAAGGATCAGCAGTGTTACTGTATCCTTTTGATTCCCAATAACCCAATTCCTGTAGAGAAGTAAATTTGACCTTCCTCACCCACATAGCACTCTTGTACGCATACTTGCTCGGAACTATGAGACGTAAAGGACCTCCGCGTTGTGGCTCTAGATACGTATCTTGCAGTTTATAGGCAAGCAAAACTTCCTCTCCAAGCAAGTCTGTAATGGGCATGGACGTTGTGTAGCCGTCGTCGCATTCGAAGGTCACATACTTGGCACTATCTCCTGGTTTAGCCTGCTCGACGAGTGTTCGAAAAGAAATTCCTTTCCACTGGTTGTTTAGCACAGTCCATCCTTCAACACAGTGAAAATCGGAAGTCTTTACGATACTGGGCATCTTTAAAAGGTCATCCCAACTAAAAGAAAGAGGCTTCTTTACCTCACCATATATAATAAGATTCCATGTTTTTGGATCGAACTTGGGAATAGAACCGATATGACGTAAAAGGACTCGTTTTATCTCTTTTTGTCCAGGAGGCAGCCTTTTCATCTTAATGCTATCGTCTCCGTATTCCAAATAAACCTTTTTAACTTAAGACCCCTTCGAGTTCAATAAATCGAGAATAGTTGGTTTCCTTCATGCAGCTTTTGGCGATTCGAACCCAAATTTTCAAGCCTGGAGATGACTTAGTATCAATTGTTGTGAAGTCTTTGCGAACCCATGATATAGCGCTTGAAGACCACGATATCTTGGCTATATCCTCAAAAGTCGTAGCTTCTACGGAAGGACGTATTGTTTTGTTAAGCGAAATTTCGCCATCTGAAGCGGCAAGGGAGTTAGCGGACAGGTATTCGTTGGAACCCGAATTTGCTGAACTGGTGTTGAGAGAGTCGGAGAAAATCTACGGTGGTGTTCACAAATCGATTCTCACACTCAAGGATGGCATCCTCAGCGTAAATGCAGGCGTCGACAACAAGAATGCCCCAATTGGTTACGCTGCTTTATGGCCTTTAGATCCTCAAAGCCGAGCACATGAAATCCGTCAGGAGATCAAACAACGAACCGGAAAGAGCATAGGCGTCGTAATCGTCGATAGTCAGGTAGTTCCTTTAAGGATGGGTACCCGAGGCTTAGCGTTAGCAGTATCTGGCTTTCAACCAATAGAAGATTGTAGAGGAGAAGAAGACTTGTTCCAGAAAACGTTAGTAATCACTCGGCGTTCCATTGCAGATGACCTTGCATCAGCAGCTCATTTGTTAATGGGGGAAACTGATGAACAAACTCCAATTACTCTTATCAGAGATGCGCCAGTCACCTTCACGGAGGTTACTAATGAAGAAGATATGAAAATTTCTCCGGAAGAGTGCGTGTACATGAGATCGTTTCATTCTTAGCGAGGTTTCCGTGAGTTTCTACCGATGAACTCATTCGCCGCAGAATTATAACGTTCCCTTGAATAGGTCTTCTTCTTTCGAAATGTTCAGTTCTTGTGCCGAAAAAGATCCATTAAGTTCTGCTCGTTGCACATTTTTGACAATGGCAACTGGGATGCCCTCGTCGCCTTGCCCCATCACCAGTTCTGCAGCACACGCAATTTCATCCACGAGAGCCACATTCTTCACCTTTAATACGTAGTCGAAAAGATCTCGTTGACCTCTATAATCTTTGAATGGATTAATGCCTGCGATTCCTATCGCGAATTCAACTTGTCCTCTCCGAAAAGGGCGACTATATGTGTCACATATAATCACTGCCACCTTTTTTTCAGTTAATTCGAAAATTTGTGATCTAATCTTCTCAGCCGATCGGTCAGAGTTTTCAGGCAAAAGTGCATAGGAGTCTTCTCCCGGAACGTTTGATTTGTCAATCCCTGAGTTTATACAGATCAAACCGCGCTTGTTTTCTACAATAAGCGTCTCTCGGGATGCTTTCACAATTTGCTTCGTTTCTTTCAGGGCCAACTCCACTAATTTTGGATCTCTCAAAGTCATCTTCGCCACTTCCTCGGCTCTTCCAGATGGCTTTACACATCTCAACTCGGTCACTCTCCCCTCCGCCTTTGAAACTACCTTTTGAGCGATCACTATGATGTTTCCATCGTCTATCGGTACATCCTCTCTCTCTGCAATTTCAACAATCATTTCCGCTATGTTATCTCCAACATTCACGAATGGAAAATTTTCGAGACCTACAATACTGATGCTCTGCATGTTTACGTCATCACCATCTCATTTTATTAATTTCTTGCCATGCACATTTCAATCACAAAGACCTTTTTATGGGCTTCTGTTTTACTTACGAATGGTTATTAAGAAATCCTGAAGAAATTGGGAATTACCGTGGAAATTCAACTAGATCAGGTAGTTACTCCCTTCAACTTGAGGCACACGTTAGAATGTGGTCAAGTATTTAGATGGAAGAGGTTAGGCGGTTGGTTGTATGGCGTTGTCAGAGAAAAAGTCATTAAGATCAGACAAGTTGGCGATAGACTGCAGTTTCAAAGCTTTCCAGAAAGAGTAGATGCGGACTGTATACGAAACTACTTCAGGCTTGATGACGATTTACCTTTCATATTGTCCGAAATTAGTAAAGACGAACATATCAAAAAAGCCATTCAACATTTTTATGGGCTGAGAATAACCCGCCAAGAGCCCTGGGAATGCTTGATCTCTTACATCTGTGCAACCTACAAAAACATTCCAGCCATAAAAGAAATGATTCAGAATCTTTGCAGACAATTCGGGAGAAAAATGACCTTTGATGGATACCATTTTTATACATTTCCAAAGCCAAGTGCCTTGGCAGAGGCTAGTCTTGAAGATGTGAGAAAATGCAGATTGGGGTTCAGAGCGAGACGAGTTTTGGAAACTTCACAAATCATAGACAACGGGGAATTAGATTTGGAGACCTTGAGGCAAGTAGACTATGAAAAAGTGAAACTTGAATTAGTAAGGTTGCCAGGTGTTGGACATAAAGTTGCAGACTGCATCCTATTGTTCTCTCTGGATAGGCTTCAGGCATTTCCAGTGGACATTTGGATGAAGAAGATTATCTTGGAGTTCTATCCTGAATTTTTCAATCAATCGTTCATCAAGACTGCTTGCAAGAGACGTTCCATCACGCATCATGAGTATGAGAAGTTCAGCAATTTTGGGAAAAAATATTTCGGAGCGTATGGGGGATATGCTCAGGAGTATCTCTTTCATTGGAAACGTCTAAAACAAGTAGTATGAAAATGAGAGAAATTATGAAGAAAAAAGAGGTGCGCGAGTACGCTTTTAGTAGCAACGCATCCTCAAATAAAGGGTGAGCCAGATGTATGAGGAGCGTACATGCGCACCCTTAAACCACAAGGATTTGACATCCGGGTTCATGAGTCATTCCTCTTGAAAACTAAAGATAACTATGGTTAGACGGATATTTAAGTATATCTTAAGTAATACGACAGAATACACCTTCAGACTTCAGATTATGAATCTAGTCGCACCAGAACATATTCAGAACTCAGCTCTTCGTTGACGTAAAATCTTTCCTTCCAATAGAATTCTATAGGTCCAATGGGATTATTGGATAAATCACGTTTGGCAAATGTTTCAATGGTCTTAACTCTTCAAATCAAATGGGGTCAGATGATAAAATATCATGCGCGCGCATAAGAGTGTATGAATTTGAACTCTATGAATCTGATTAGGCTTTACTAATGCGCTTTCAAAGAAAAGAATGAACCCGAGTTTTGTAGATTTGGATTTACCCTTTGACAACTGATAGAGGAACTAGCCTCGCTACCTTTGTGGCGATTCCAACTCTATCGCTTACGTCAACTACCTTTTCAACATCTTTGTATGCAGGATCAGCTTCTTCAGCCAAAATCACAGCACTTGCAGATCTAACAATAATTCCACGCTGTTCCAAGGCCTTTTTTATGTCCCCACCCCAGAATCTTCTCTTAGCAGCTGACCTACTCATCATACGACCTGCTCCATGGGCTGTGGAACCAAATGAAACATCCATAGCCTTGGAAGTGCCCACCATCACCCATGAGCTAGTTCCCATGCTTCCAGGAATGATTACTGGTTGCCCAACCGCCCTGTAATCTGAAGGAACTTCTTTACGTTCTGGCCCAAAAGCTCGGGTTGCACCCTTTCTGTGAATCCAAACTTTTGTTACTTTTTCACTTATCTTGTGTTCTTCAATTTTTGCTATGTTGTGGGCCACATCATATACTAATCCCAGACCAAAATGATCTGCAGGTTTTTTGAAAATTTGCTCAAAACTCTGACGTACTAAATGAGTGATTACTTGACGATTTGAAAAGGCATAGTTAACAGCACAAGCCATAGCCTGATAATAGTCTTGAGCCTCGTTACTTGTTCCAGGTGCACAAGCAAGTTCCCGATCTGGCAAAGTGATCTTATATTTATGAACTGCCCGTTCCATGACACGCAAGTAGTCAGAACATATTTGATGCCCAAATCCACGTGAACCACAATGAATCATAACAGTAACCTGTCCTTCATGGTCAATGCCAAAAACCTTTGCAACCTTTGCATCATAGATTTTCTCAACCTTTTGAATTTCTAAGAAGTGATTTCCTGAACCTAATGTGCCGCACTGAGATAAGCCTCGATTTTTCGCGGTGGTTGAGACCTTGTCTGGGTTGGCGGTCTTCATACATCCATTTTCCTCACAGTGCTTGGCGTCTTCTGGCCGACCTAGTTCCTGTTCAATGACCCATTGTACGCCTTCGGTGCTGAGCCGATCTAGTTCATGAATTGTTAAGCGGAAGTCCTTACGGCGGCTACCGAGTCCACACGGGACATTATTAAATATGGTGTTAGTGAGTTCGGCTAAGTAGGGATGAATGTCTTCTTCTGAGAGGTTAGTGGATAGAAGGCGAACGCCGCAGTTGATGTCGTAACCTACTCCTCCTGGGCTGATGACGCCTTCTTCGTAGTCTGTGGCTGCGACGCCACCGATAGGGAATCCGTATCCTTCATGACCATCAGGCAAAGTTATGGCGTGCTTGTAAATTCCAGGTAGATGAGCAACATTAGCGCATTGTTCAAGGGTTCGATCGGTCTTCATCTTTTCAAGAAGATATTCATCAGCCAAAACAAGGCCAGGTACTCGCATACCTGGTTTATATTTTTGAGGAATTCGCCAACTATACTTGTCAATCTTTTCCAGTAGGACCCGTGGATGCCCGCCATATGTTCTTCCTTTCGTCATCTGAATTACCTAAGAATGAGAACGGATGAGAAGATATAAATTATTTTGGTGTTTACACCAAAGAAATTACCGACTTCTTAGAAATTACCATAATCGGTGTCAACTAGTTTTGTTACGTTTCACAGTTTTCCTGAAGTATCCAATAAAGCCGTCAATATTCTGCATCAGGATTCCCCTTCTAAACATTAAATGATTCTGTAGAAATCCCGCAATAGCGTTTATTTCAGGGTCCCTCATCAATATTTTTTGATATATCTCCTTCGGGGTGTCTTCAGTTTTTATTTCTTCAAGAACTACCTTTGCCCACAACTTGAGCCGATTCTTGTACGTCTCAAGTCTTCTAACCACGTCACCTACGTGACCAAAATGCGTATAGCACAAGTTTTTTGGTTTCAATTCGGCTAGCCGAGTGATCGACGCCAAGGCCGTTTCTAAATGAAATGGCAGAGGAGTTGTTGGAACGATCACATCGAATTCGCGCAAATATATTCCAGCAGCATCTCCCGGAAAAACACTGTTGCTCTCACTTTCATAGAAGCTCAAGTGATGTGAAGCGTGTCCCAATGTTTCTAGAACCTCCAGTTTAACGGTGGATCCTAGGTTGATTTTCATCCCGTTGGTTGCAGCAATGACTCTTTCTTTTGGAACTGGTTTGATCTCCTCATAAAGTTCAGCAATTTTCCCCAGAACTTTCTTTGTTTGCGTCCACAATTTCTCAGGGTTCATGAGGTGTGGCACTCCTCTCTCATGAACCAATAGCTTCGCGTTCGGTAGATGCTGTAGGAGTGTTCCTGCGCCTCCAGCGTGATCAATGTGTACGTGCGAAACTGCTACGTATTCAATCTCTTCTGTCGTCACGCCGATCTTCTCTAGACCGCTTAGTAAATTTTCAATGGATACACTAGGTCCAGTTTCAATGATCGCAGCATTTTCTCCTCGCAGCACATATGAGGCAATGTAATTCTTAATGCCTACAGGTTCCAGATCTATTAGGTAAAGAAAGTCGTCAACTTTTTGGACTTGCAACGTTCTTCCATCTAAACATCTGAAACTCTGTATGAAATTTATAGTTAGCGCTAAGAATTCCTAAAGGTGTAAGTAATGGCTTCAATCTCAACAATTTTATTTCCGCATTAATGTTACCAATTCGTGCAAGGCGTTTGTCAAAACTTGACATGTGTATAAATGATTGATTCCTAAGTTTTACGTTTTATAAGTGGTCTTTCACAAGGGGATGGTTATGTGCAACTAGGTAGCAGACAGAAGGTTAAAAGGTAAGAAACAGACGAAAACTTTGCAGAGTCTTCTTCCGCAAACTTTGCGCGTGCATAATATTAAATGAAGCAGTAAGTCTCCTGAGAAAATCACCGAAGAAAAAGAAGCATAAAAAAGGGAAGTTATGGGAGTTATCGTAGACTTTAATGTTTTCCTTTGCCTACTCGTATTCTTGGATCTAGAAAACCGTAAAGTAGATCTGTAATTAGGTTGGCTCCGATCATTAAGACTGCATAATTAAAGAGGACAGCTTGGGATATCGGATGATTTCTGTTTATCAAAGCGTTTATGTACCATGATCCGATACCAGGCCACCCAAATATGGTTTCAGTTATTATGGCACCGGTTACTATTCCAGGTAGAGCTAAGGCTATCATTGTAGCAACTGGAGGTAGTATGCTTCTGAAGGCATGACGAAAGAGCAGGTCTCTACCTTTGACCCCTTTAGCGCGAGCAGTCTGTATGTAATCCTCTGTAAGTGTATCAATCATCATGTTCCGTGTATATAATGCCCAGGAACCAAAACCTGCAATGACCAAGGTACATATGGGAGAGATAGCGTGCCACGTCACATCCTTAATCGTTGCGAGTAGTCCTTCTGGTGGCGGTAAACTAAGGAGCCCACTTCTAGGAAATAATGGGGCTCCAAAGATGTTGTTCCAAGTCGCAGAGAATATAAATAGCCAAACCAATTGTACGAAAAAGGTTGGGAATCCCCAAGTAAATAATCCCATGCTTGTGATAGATAGGTCGGTTTTACTTCCTCTTCTGGATCCAGCTAGGATTCCGAGAGGGATTCCAACTAGTATGACTCCAATTGTGGACGTTCCAAGAAGAATCAGTGTATTGCGAAGGCGCCAAGCCATCTCCGGTGCTATAAGACTTCTTGATTGGTCAAATTGCCGCCCATAGTTCCAGGTGAGCAGATTTTTCAGGTACAAGACGAATTGATTTGGGAAAAGAGGCTCATTTAATACCCAAA
>Ga0224501_10001062_pt1 | contig 21057 bp, 12 predicted proteins | sample SF_Oct11_sed_USG_4_FD_169105 | JGI IMG/M metagenome (GOLD analysis project Ga0224501, IMG submission 169105) | Sediment microbial communities from San Francisco Bay, California, United States - SF_Oct11_sed_USGS_8_1 | ecosystem: Environmental > Aquatic > Marine > Sediment | place: USA...
AGTTCCCTTTGTATATTTTGGTGCGCAAAAATTGTGCACAATTGACAATGCATATTGGGGCAGTGACATAGAAATGTCACCAATGTTTTTGATTCTCGTCATCACTAAGTTAGCTGAATGTTATGCATGTTGCGCCTTACTATGAACTCCAAATAAACCTTTAGGTTCACCGTACCAAAGGGTAGAAAGAGTTTACTGAGGCATTGATCATCAGTAATATTCTGCTTCAATATATACAGCAGACTCGTAATGAGATTGTTTTGTAGGTATTGGCTTATATTGAGCTTCATGGTCGCTGGAACTTCCAAGAGATGAGAGCGGTATTCAATAGGAAATACCTACACGCCAACACCGCCGTGGAGATATTCCTTATAAACAGAAGTATGGCCTAAACCCACTTCACCAGCTACTCCCTGCCCACGCCTAGTTACCAACCGTTGTTATTACAGTCCGCCATCAGTGATCCACAGGCATAACTCGGTGATAGAGCGTTGGACTCGCAATCGCATGGGTTCGAGCCCCATCCCCAAGCTACAAACCAATTCTCATTATATATATACTGCTCCGTGCTAAGACATGACTGGTGAATTGATTTCTGAACCGACAACTTCATCCTAACAGGGACATTCGAGAAAAATATGGTTATCCATAAAGCCCTTCCCTCGTACAGTCCCTAGTTACTGACTAGTGTTGCCGAATTTCACCATCTATATTAAATAAAGCCCTTCTCTCTCCATTTTAGCCTCGGTGATGTTTGCGCTTCCCAACCACGATACGGTGAAGAAACTTATACAGCTGCTGCCCCCTGTGGGAGTCGGCGTGAAGTTTGGACTGCGACCGTCTCGTCATACTTCGCTCATGTCTCCTAAACAGCTGTTCAAACAAAGCAACATGACCCAGTTATGGCAGAAGCGTATCATCTCAAACTTTGCCTATCTGATCTTCCTAAACACTATAGCTGGTAAGGGATGTGTGAAGGATGTTATGAGGCCATATTTGTGCTCAGTGTGTGTGTATACATTCTAATATAACACACACAGAACAGCACTGTGGTGTGGGAGTAACATTCATATTCATGTACTATGGCGGTTTTATCTAATGCTGTGTAAATGCATGGCGTAGGTTGACTGACCTCCAACTTACACAGAGTTAACACATAATCGGATGGAGAGGATCTGGCCCGGATGTAGTGAACTTTCACCGACCCTACTCTTGTAACTTCACTAGAAGCTGCACCATGGTTTCTCGAGACTCACAGAATATACCATTATATACACATACAGCGGTGACCTCACTAGTGTTACTGTCTGAGTACTCCATGCTTTTCTGCAGGTCGGTCATATAACGATCTGAACCAGTATCCAGTCTTCCCTTGGGTATTGAGTAACTTCACTTCGGAGGAACTCGACCTGTCAGAACCGAGCAACTATCGCGACCTCTCCAAGGTAGGCAGAGCTATATCCCATATTCGCCCTTCTTTTTAGCAGGATTTTGGTTTTGCTTTTGAGATTTTGTCACCTGAATTTTGACCTGAACTGTCTATTGGACTCTGTTTCTAGTGCCTGGTTTGTTTAACTAAATAGACTAATGTCCATGGACCTTAATGTAAAGAAAAACCTAAGGTATTATCCAAGTTATCCCTGTAAAATCAACCAGGGTAATGAGACTGGCATCCTCCCTGTGTTTTTCTTTTTAAGTAAAGCGACAGTTCAGCCTGTTTCCTTAACATCTGCCTCCACAGCTTTCTCGGGCACGCTAACACCTGCCAACTCAAGCTAAACTGGCACCAGGTTTCGTTAATAGCACGGTTGCGTTTAGTATCAAATACTGGCCTGTCACTACTAGTTAGCATGAAGGCTTCACACCACCTGGTCAGTAAGGAGTAATCCAGCCCTGGTTTCGCCCTCGATTCGTACCGAGGCTGATACATTGTCACTACACTCCCAACTATACAATTGATACCGTGAGTTGTGAGGTAAAACAATGAAAAGGTAGACCTCAGAGGCTCATCAGTCCCATCTATATACCGGTCTCTCTGGGCACAAAACGTGATGACATGACGCGCTTTACGCGCCATTTGCTGACCATACAGCCAGTACCAAACGATAAATACCCAGCCTACCTAGAGTTTGCACTATTCAAGAAAAAATTCTGAACTAATTTAAACTGCTGTTGCGAATAATGTTTGAACCATTGTGATGTATTTTGATTTGAGTTACCATCAACCTCGATTTCGCTATAAAAATACTTTGTACTACTGATTCATTCTACACACCGCTGCTCTCATTTCATTTAGCCAATAGGGGCTCTAAACCCTGATCGACGAAAGTTCTTCACAGAAAGATACAACTCGTGGAGCCATGAGCAAATTCCAGCGTTCCACTACGGCACTCACTACTCCACCTCTATGTTCACACTTAACTGGCTCCTCAGATTGGTAAGTTAACTAGCTTGAACTACGGCCGCGTCTGCACTGCCCCTCATCCCTCCTACAAATATGTTGCAGACGACACCCAAGTGCCTGGTCACTACCTAGCTCTTTTCACTCGCATCTGATTTGGCGTTAAATAAGGGGGGCCATCCACAGAGTAACTACGCAAGTGTAAGCAGAAAGTCCGCTATAATGACGCATGCACACCGGGAAATGCTAAGTCAGTAGAACACTACCTATCTCAATGAAAATGCAGTTACCTAAGCTAGATGTGATGAAATACGAATGATGCTGTCGGGAGGGCTATACAGTGATAAAAGAATGTTCCTATATTTGGGCGTTATGTAACTGAGTGACTGCTTGACAGAAATAGCTGGACGTCACGCGTCAGCTAATGGTTACAGCTCTGGTGTAGCTGGCAGTCATATACCCTGGCTTTCCAAGCCTATTGTGGCGCAAAACTTTTATCAGGATTTAACATCAGAATTCCTAGACTTTCCTGAAGTCAACAAAGACTTGAATTTACTTGTGATAATTCCCTGGATTATGAAATAGGATAGGGGAGGGAGGTCTCCCCGAATATGATTAGCTTGATTTACCAGGTAATTAATTTTTTCCGTAACTCTATCTTTGTTGGTACATTTAGCTTTATGCTATGGGTACCCGTACTCCGGTAGTGGTAACCAGATATTGAATTTGTTGTTGGAATGACAACTCCAAATTATAACTCCATACCCGTATACCTTGTGGGTAGACAATTCCAGCCATGTATATCATGAGAGAGTAACTCCTTATCCAGTGTCTCAGTGAGTGTGTTGTCTTTGCAGGAACCGTTTACAACATTATTCCTGAACATGCAGGGAGGAAAGTTCGACCACGCGAATAGAACTTTCTCATCCATGGAGAGAGCATGGCAGAACTGTCAGTCAGATTCCAGTGATGTGAAGGTAGGGAGAGCCCTGGGTTGCATAGTGTAATAAAGCCCTGCATTACACAGCCGTAGAGCCCTGGGTTACGCAGTGTGATAGCGCCCTGGGTTACACGGTGTGATAGCGCCTTGGGTTACACGGTGTGATCATCAGCTCTTGATGTTTGTATGGGGAGATGCCATTGTCAAACATCAGACACTTGGGAAGAGAGTCGATCCTGTGTCAAGGTGCTATTCGTGTCTCATCTCCATGTGTAGATCAGTGTAGATCATGCTCAGTGTAGATCATGCTCAGTGTAGATCATGCTCAGTGTAGATCATGCTCAGTGTAGATCACACTCAGTGTAGATCACGCTCAGTGTAGATCACGCTCAGTATAGATCATGCTCAGTGTAGATCACGCTCAGTGTAGATCACGCTCAGTATAGATCACGCTCAGTGTAGATCATGCTCAGTGTAGATCATGCTCAGTGTAAATCATGCTCAGTGTAAATCATGCTCAGTGTAGATTACAGTGTGACAGGCCGGTTCTCGTTCTCTCCCTGTGTAGATTATAGTGTGACAGGCCGGTTCTCTTTCTCTCCTTGTGTAGATTATAGTGTGACAGGCCGGTTCTCTTTCTCTCCCAGTGTAGATTGTAGTGTGACAGGCCGGTTCTCTTTCTCTCCTTGTGTAGATTATAGTGTGACAAGCCGGTTCTCTTTCTCTCCTTGTGTAGATTATAGTGTGACAGGCCGGTTCTCTTTCTCTCCCTGTGTAGGAGATGATCCCCGAGATGTATCACCTGCCAGAACTGTTCCTCAATGCTAACAAGTTTAAATTGGGCAGCATGGAAGACGGGACGATAGTGGATGACGTAAAACTGCCTCCATGGGCAAAATCACCAGAGGAGTTTGTCAGGATAAGCAGGGAGGTGCGTCAACCCGCAGCCTCGTAACCTCCTGACCCTATGGCATTATGGCCCAATAACCTTTGACCCCATGACCAAGATAATGTTACCCCATGACACTGTGACCCCATGATCCTGATACTGGCGTGATGCAAGACCATGTTACTATGTTTCTTTTACTGTGGTATTCAATACCCGAATCCCACCACGGGCCCGTAACCCTGTGACTATCTTCACCCCACTGAAAAGCCTACTCCAATATTCAGTAGACATAACTCTCCCCTGGATGGCCTACAGTGTGCGATTTCTCTACTGAGTACATTCGAGTAACGCTCGCGTACTGGCTGGGGTGATTTCATTCTCCTTGTGGTGTTTTTAGGCTCTGGAATCTGAGATAGTCTCGTGTCAGCTCCATGAATGGATAGATCTGATATTCGGCTGGAAACAACAAGGTGAGAACTTCTTACTGAACTGAATCCACCTCTCTGTGTATTGGTACTGCCACACTAGACGATTTTCCGGACGAGAAATCACCGACGGCTTTGCGGTCGAGTCGTTGCGGAGTTGTCTTTTCTTTTTTAAGAATGGCTGAAACACATACAAATTGTGGTTCTGGGCTGGAATAAACCATTATAACTTCAACTTTCTCCAGTGTTACATTCAATTTTGAGTTCTACCCGCTGTAATGAGGGAGTAAAGATCATTAGGTTACTAAATTTTAGTAATTTGGTCCCATTTTCTTTCTATTTGGGCCATTCAGGCTGTAGTTATTTGAGTGACCGATATTCGTTTTTTGGAGAAAGACCACTCGCAATCGCTGCAATGAATGCGGAACACAACTCTAAAAGTGCATCTACATTCGACCATGACATAACCCCTTCAAGTGCCATGGTAACTGAAGACTATTCCACCCCTGCAGAGTAGCCTTCTCTTCGGGGCACATCTCACTGAGGTGGTAATCACCAGCTGCTGGTATTGCCTGTTAGTCCAGTTTTACCGTTGACTCTTTAGATCCTTGCATTACTTAGTATAATAATTGAATACCATAATAATAGGTCTTTGATGACAGGGTCTGAAGCAGTACGCGCTACCAATGTCTTCTACTACCTGACCTATGAGGGCAGTATAGACCTCGCTAAGATGAAGGACCCCGTAATGAAGGAGGCGGTAGAGGCGCAGATTCGCTGTTACGGACAGACGCCTTCTCAGCTCCTTACTGAACCTCACCCAATGCGTAACTCACAGATGGGCGTGGTATGTACGATATGCCGGTCATCAATACAGCCACTGTATTATTACAGCACTCCTCTATCCTGCTGATCTAGTTAGTTACCCCGGGGAAATTGTAATATTTTACCTCGATGTGAGCCATCGATATGAATAATGAGTCGCCAATGATCAATCTCAAGATTTAGAAAACTGACCCGCTTCTATCGTAACAAATAGGCATGAAGTATGCAAGAATCGCGACATTAATATCATGAGTTGTCTTTTCTTTGTCAAAGTCGAACAACTCCGTTTCAGTGTGCATCCCAATTAGCGGAGTTGTCTACTTTTCCCATGAAACTGTTCAGCTTTGATGACATCACAACCCAACGAGACTGTTCGTGAGGTCAGCCTTATACTGTGGATTGATTGACGATCCATATATTCATATCAATGGTGTAAGGTGAATTTTGGTTTACTTAATCTAAACACGCTTTTAGGGACTCTATGAGGTTTCATTGGAGAAGGTATTCGCTTTCCTGTTCTGGTGATTCCAACTGATTTCCGCTTCTAAATCTTCAATCCAATCGGAATGCGCTGACTTTTCATTTCTCTTTTCACAGATTAAATTATGTCATTAGACACGTGATCACGCGCAGTATGGCTGCGTATATATGTAGTCATGTTCCAAACACATTCATGCAGAACAGGTGTATGAATTGATTCTCTCTCGTGTACCGGTAATTGAATTCGTAGTCTATGAATTTAATTACATACGTACCATGTTAGCCGGTGCTATCCATTGATTAAAGGCGCTTTTTCACTCCATCGGGCGTCCAGTCCGCCTCGGACCGGATGCAGTTTGCGTCGGATTTGGCGTCAGAACTTGGATCCCTTCTCCCATCAAACAGATCCGTTGGACACGCAATCCCGGATTACTCTAGAGCCAATCAATGGTGCCGAACCTGTTTTTTTCCGGAAACGGCAACCATTCTTTGCCCACAACTTCAAAAGGAAGTCAACTCGCTATTCAATTCTTTTGGTTGCCTTTCTTTCCAGTGCAACTTCGTGCTGTTAGTCGAGTGAATGTTGTTGCGAAATCAAACAAATTTCCCGAGTAAACGTTGCTAGGTAATCTGGAAAAGACCATTTGATTGGTTGATGAGTTGGACGGCCGAGGCCGATCAGACAAGCATAGAGACAAACGGTCGGATGAGGCCTTTTTACTCCAGTTCTGGGGGGTCGAACATCTGTCTCGAGCATCTGGTCCAAGGCGGACCGGACGCCCGATGGAGTGAAAAAGCACTTTAAGCGGTCCCTCACTACCGCTGGACTTCATTGACTCATGGAAAAATCACTACGCCATAGTCGATCAAGGGAACTCTTAGTTCCTATGATTTATTCAGTCACATTTATTCTGTGGGTTTGTTTTATACGCGACCATTGACTTACTCAATTCCATAACATATATCCAGCCAATAAACACTCTCTGCTGGAATATGGTGCTCACTCATAATCACAATATATTTCCATTCAATGTTTTCCACCTTTGCCTCGATTAACCAACTCTGCTGCACTTTCTGAAATCTGATAAATAAGATATCATGTGCAACTTTTATAGTTCGTTTGAATTTATTTAAGCCTGTTGGTAAAATCCGCTAACATTTTGTGGTTGTTTGACGCCTCATTCGGGAATTCGATGGCGTGTCACCCATCATTCCTCACGGTTCCATGCGCGCTATTTTAGTCGACTAAGAGAATTATTGTGGGTTTCCGTTGTTTAGTTAACAAACAACCATATGATCGAAAGGGACACCCCCTGGCTGACCTTTGGGGACGACACCGCGTGCCTCTTTAAATACGAGTGAAATTCTTTTATAGACGCCTAAGATGTTCACACCAATGACCAGTGAGATATGCATGACACTGAAGTTCTGGTCGAACTCACCAGTGATTCATATCTCAGCGAATGTATTCCCTAACCAACCCGCGCCGAGCGTCATCACCGTGATGCACAACAAGACGTTCGCAATAAATCCATGGAACAACAACCCACTACCATGTACGTGTAGATAATACGGACATACAGCCGTGACCATCTATCCGTGTGAGCAGTCAAGCTGGAATTGTAATACTAAACTCCGCTAAATCACTGCCGTTGGTTATGGTCATGGGATGATAATAAATTCTTTACCTCCCACCACCCTCGCCCCACCGTCGCACTGTCACATCCTCAGACCATCACACCCATCACGCCCATCTCAGATTGTGATGGGTGTTTATTGTCTGTTAGTGACCATTACTGTTTCTGTCAGCTTATTGTAATTCGCTGCTGAACAAGGTCTTCACTGATTGGTTATTCTTTATCATCTTCTGTTGGTGATTTTTATCAGATGAACAGGGATCTGGAGAGAGTAGTGAACTGCCTCTCTGAAGTCATGGTCCTCTCACCTTGCGCACCCCGGAGTTGCTCTCTCACCTTGCCCACCCCGGAGTTGCTCTCTCACCTTGCCCACCCGGTAGTTGCCCTATCACCTTGCCCACCCCGGAGTTGCCCTATCACATCACTCCTCTCCCTGTAGGCCTCACTCGACTGGTTGTGATTTCCATTCCCTGTTGATTTGCTTATCAGAATTGATTGTATTTCACAGTGACCGCCCCAGCAGCAGCCTCCGGTGACTCCGCCACCAAGCAGCCCGAGGAGCCCACACCTGAGCAGGTGATGGCCTCTCTACCGCTTGCTCTGGATCCTGTGCTAAACATGGCCACCATCAGCAACGCCCACCGGAGAACGTTGGGAGATAACTTCGATGAGAGACTGAAGCTCAGTCATGCTAACTTCGCCACCACTATAGATAATCGCATCCTCTTCGCTTGCGGCTACTGGGACGGCAGCTGGAGAGTCTATGATAGCGACAGCGGTAAGAAACCATAGAGTAATACTGCTGCCACAGTGACCTATTTCTGAACAGGAAATTCCCTAGATTAACCCGTCATTGAGCGCCAGACCTGGGGTGACAAAACTGGATTTTACTATCCTTTAAAACTTCCTTTATATTCCGACCAACGTATAATACAGAAATTGACCTGCTGAGTTTTAACTGAGCGCCTGCCGGATTGTGCCATTAGGAGATTTGGTGCTTCCAACCGCATGCTCCAATGAGAAGGTAACTAGGGGTTACTATGACCTGAGACGGTTATTCTAGTGAAAAAAGCATGCGCTTTTGCCAGAAAAGCGTAGTAAATCACAGACAGACTTGCCATGCCCTGAGGCATCTTTTGATTTGATGCTTTACTGTAAAGATGTCAATTAGTTAAGATATGACCATCGCAGTCCTTCTAGAAGAAACTCGGTGTCTTGACATTGCACATTGACCCGAGATCATGCTGTGTCCAGTGATCCTTTGTTTGATGAGCGCCTCTTACACACAAGTCCGTTTTATGTATTAGCTAACGGTCTGCACGGTGGTAATTTGGGTGAGTATCCGCTCTGGGCACCCGGGTTCCCCAATCTCCTCTGTCCAACCAATCTCTGTGCCAATAGGAATCCACGCTAGTAACAGACACGTACTCGTGTAGCCTCATGACGGTTCCATTTATGAATACTATCAAGCATTACATGGTGCACAGATCGACTGTATCAGGCATTATTTACAGTTCTACTGGTGGCTGGAGAATGAGATATCACCTCGAGTTATGTTGCCGTTCTCTCTGGTTCATACATTCAGTAAATACTCACCCTCCCTTACCCGCACCTTTTGTACACGTGTGTCTCCCCTCCCCTACTGTATGACATGGAAGTACTGTGGATGTTCTTTCCTTATATTGCAGGTCGCGTAGTGCAGGTTGTGTATGGCCATTTTGATGTAGTCACTTGTATTAGCCGTTCGGAAGTGAACATGGTACATGACTGCTTCATTGTGACCGGTTCTAAAGACTGCACATGTATGCTGTGGCAATGGAGCGGCCAGAAGCACAGAGTCTATAGTGATGTCATGAGTAAGTAGTGTTGGGAATAGCGAGATAGTTCAGTGGGTAGAGGGAGAAAGCTACTGTATTTGAGTCATTATACCGGGCTCCTGCTGTCAGTGTGAACTCCTACAATGATTCCTAGTTTCCTAGTTCCTGAACAAGCCTCAGGATTGGGACGTCCAGTAATTCAGACTCCAATGCTTTCTGTGACCTTCAATAAACATTTTTATCTAGTAGGGAGTCTAGTAACTCCTGACAGAACGAGATGTCTCAGTTCTGTGGGGTCCAGTGAGTTGAGTGGACAGAAAAAAAAACAACTACGTATTGCTGGTGGCTGGCCTGAAATCCCACCTCCCCCCCCCTCCACCCCGTGAAGGATATAAAATCTAGGATCTGGGATACAGTTGAGGATGTTAGAAAATGACATGTAGGGGATAAGAACTACCCAATTAGGGCTGGTAATTTAACGCATGACCTTTTAAACAATTTGCGGACCGCTTATCATAGACAGTTAGGAATTATTTAACAATTGCCCCAGGTGGTGAATACACGGCACTGAGATATTTTTAGGATTCTCTGTTAGCACCAATGGGTGGCAGATATCACCCGCGATATATGACCTTTATATCACCTTTATCAGTAAAAAGCGGCCCGACTCGAGAAAACCCCCAAAATGTCCCGCAGCATCTGTCTAGCATATCTATGATTACTGAGCGATGATTAATTACAAGTGTAAGTTACCTGAAAAACATGGTCTTACATTGTACCCATGATCTCATATCTTGGAAGATCCTGCTCAAAACCTGCTGCCTCCACTGCCTGATAAGCCATGACACAAAATAATGGTGGGGGGCGGAGCTTAGCGATTCCCATCGGTTTCGTCTCTATCTAAACACAAATCCGGTAGTCAAGCTGCTTATATGATAATATATGATAATTTGTTTGAAAATTCACTCTATGTACAATGTGTTCACAATATAAGCCATCTATTGTGAATTTTTGATGAGAATACAAAATATGAAAAAAATAGTTTGGAGTCAGCATGGCCGCCGATTGATCTCGCTTAGCAAGGCACCGGGTACAGCGATCGTTCAGCTGTTAGCAAGGGCTGTTGTTTTCAAACTGACCTTGGTAGGTATCACCAATGAACTACATAATAAGTAACCACAGGGATCTGATCACCCTAGCCATCAGGCATCACGAATACCTGCCCAGAAGGGCTAGAAAAAATACGGCTAGTTTGCTAAGTCAACAACTTTTCGCCCAGAGAGTACAAAGAGTTTGACTCGTGCCTGACGTGTTTTTAGCAACTATGTAAGGTGAATCCGACGCAACCTCTGATACACTTTAATATTTATCTAATCTTACTTAATTTCTACCTAATTCCTGTATATCTAGTTCCTGCCTCTCATGGTAAGCTGACCTTGGAACATATAGGACTTCTATTTTTTCCATTCCATGAACCTTTTCTTTTGTCTTATAGGTTCAACACGTAACCCGGTTCCTCTAGCCACGCTGACGGGGCATACGACTCCGGTCGCCTCTGTTAATATATCCGCTGAACTCGGTATTGTCATCAGTGCTAGTGAAGGTGAGCTTGTGTGTTAGTGTGTTGATGTATACCTACTGTCTACTGTCACTGCTGCTTCACTGCGTCACTACATCACTGCATAACTACATCACCGTGCATCTACATAACCACGTCACTACGACACTACGTAACTACATCACTACATAACCACGTCACTACGACACTACGTAACTACATCACTACATAACCACGTCACTACGACACTACGTAACTACATCACTACGACATTGCATCACGGTGTCGCTGGGTCACTGGGACACGGCGTCACTGGGACACAGCATCACAGCGTCACAGTGTTACAGGGGCACAGTGTCGCTGCGTTGATGTGTCACCACAACACAGTGTCACTTCTGTGACAATGCGTCAGTGACTCGCTGCGTCACGGCGTATCTGTGTCACTACGACACTGTGTCACTGTGTCGCTGCATCACTGCATCACAGTGTTACAGGAACACAGTGTCACTGCATTGATGTGTCACGACAGCACAGTGTCTCTCCTGCGACACTGCATCAATGTGTCACTGCATCACTGTGAGAGTGACACAACATCACAGCGTCATTGCGTTGATGCGTCATGGCAACTCAGTGTCACAGCGTTACAGTGAGTGACGTAGTGACGTAGTGACGCAGTGACGCAGTGACGCAGTGATGTAGTGACGCAGTGACGCAGTGACGCAGTGACGCAGTGACGTAGTGACGTAGTGACCTAGTGAGGTAGTGAGGTATTGACGTAGTGAGGTATTGACGTAGTGATGTAGTGACAGAGCATAACAGTGTCCATGTGTTTATGCGTCGCAGCGATGCAGTGTGACTGGACATGTCTAAATGTTCATTAGATCTCACCATACATTATGTTTCTAAATTCACTCATTATAAGTGAGGAGTTCTCTCCTCCGCTTGTGCACTCTCGAATATTCATTATACGTCAAACAGACCACTTCTGAGGGTACAAAAAGTGCATCACAGTTGATCCTGATTTTTATCTAGTCCTGATAATTGCCTTTAAATTGTTGAAAACCTACCGAAGGGTCGCGTACTAGTATTATATCATGATATATGGTGCTATACATCTAAGACAATCAGCAATCAGTCGCTGAAGATGGACATGTCTGTGTTTGTTGTAAAGATGGACCGTGTCTGCTGCATACCATGAACGGAGACCTGCTTCACTCTCTGGAGCCGCCGAGTCACTGCACGTCTGCTCGCTGCCTGCTCATTAACAGAGAGGGGTACATCGCTGCCGTCTATAATCAGAAGGAGATCTGCGTGTTCAGTATCAATGGCAGATTTCTCCTCTCCAAAAATGCTGACACCAATGTGCGGGTAAGTGTGCGTGTGTGAATGACCCAAAAGTGGCCGTGTGTCACAGTAAGATACCGCAGTGGTTATCACTATAGTGTGGTTACTCTCGTGCTCTCTCCAACCTGATTTGCTGTGTCAGAGTTTCACCAACCCACTATACAGTTTTGCATTGACACAGATCTACTATGCAGTGTCACATTGGGACTGACCTGTTGTGCAGTGGCCCAATGAGACTAACCTGTTGTGCAGTGGCCCAATGAGACTAACCTGTTGTGGGGTGTCCCAATGAGGCTAACCTGTTGTGCAATGCCACACGGCATCAACCCACTGTTCAGTGTCGCATTAACTTCAGACTGACGTTCATCATAACATTTTCACAAACCCGCTGATCAGGTCATATGGTGCAGCTCTGCTTTGTTTCATCCATAGATTATCCGTTGCGCTGGGCACTAGGCCTCTTGGGATTATGAGTACGGAATACAATAGTGATTTATTGTATCGCTATTCGGAATAGTTTTTTATGTCGATGGCATATCGCCGGGGGTGTGTCAGTGTCTGTCTAAGGAAATGATCGTATATCATCCCAGTCTATTAGTACTGGCTATGAATCAGTGGCGCTCATAGCAGCGTTGGCAGCTGCTATAAAAATGTGTCAGTTTCAGACTTATTGATTATAATGAATTGACTCTCGGGTATCTCTGATGTAATCAATTAGCAACCTTTCTTCTTTGACAAGTTGCATTACCGGCGATATAGAGCCACCTTTCCTCCTACTCGAGATGTCAGTCTAGAGTGTGAAAATAAACCATTAGCAAATTTCCGCTATTTCACTCCCACTAACCCGTGTTCTCAAAAAACTTCCTCCCCAAGTAGTGGTGTTATAATAACAACTGATTGAGTCAGGCGATCGTTCGATCTCACTTTTGACTTGGGTAGTATTATTTGATTATGACATAGCGGCATAACTCAATCAGCGTTTGAACCGTCATCACGAAATGCCCCAGCGATCGTGACCCGCCGTCGAGTCATGAATCAATTAGTTCGCGCCTACAGAGAGTATGGTCACTGAAAATCAATCACCTCACTACTGACATCCAGGCACACCGACCACGCTGGTACCAATTTCCTGGATAATGTGTCGTATAGTAAAAGATGATAGCTTGAACTCATGTTTTTCCCATTTCCTGTGTCATCCTTCCTGTTGAAAGTTATACGAGTCGCTTGACACATGGCTGTTATGCATGGTATTAAATATTGATTGGATGCCATCGGTGGCTGAATTTTTTATAGGATCTGATCATGTCTCCTAATTACCCGCGTCTATAGCTCGGCTGTTCTTGGCCTGTTACAGTGTATGATTATGACTAGTGATGGTAAACACATAGTCACGGCTGGAGATTCCGGAGTCGTCTCCATATGGAGATCACATGACTTGGAGCCATTGCAATCTTATCCATCATGCGAAGCACCAGTGTATGATATAGCCCTGTCTTATGATCAGAGGTGAGCATAAAGAGGGAACCTGTTTCTGACTACCCCCCCCCCCCCATCCAAATTGTTTCTATGAGTGCTATTGGGTATAACGATGCCTACACGACTCCGCCAATAGCGGCCTGTGAGCGTGTGGAAGTTAGAGCGGTAGTTGGCGTTGACTAGAGCCAACTCACACTCTACCAACATAACTGCTGGCTATATGTTGAGCCATGTGCTAATAGACTAAATGGACAGATCTTGATGGTTTTTGGGTTTCAGTCAGTTAAAAGGAATCACTTTTACGCGTTACTCTCCGAAAACTCGATTGGATTACTTCATAAGAATGGAAAGGTTGGATTTTATACTTTTGGAAAGTTCCCAAAGCTCATCCACTCATTGTGGCTCCCAGCGGTGGTGAATGGCCATGTAAACCCTGCTAGGTACCGGAGTTTCTTATCCCCGGGGCAGAATTTTTGTAGGAAATTCAATTACTTAATAACCACTGAACTGTCCAACCATCGATCTAAATATAAACTTATCATGATAAATATAGCTATCCATGGGGCACCAAGTTCAGAGGAGAAAGCTATATTTTTGCGATGCCAAGCGGGAATAGCTAAATAATGTAGATAAAAGAGTTGGCCACCCCTGGTGTAGATAAAAGCGAAAACTTTAAAATAATCCAACCTCAAACATCCACTGGGGGTAGCGGGGTAGCCCAATGGCTAGATTGCTTGGCTCAACATCAAAAGATTCTGTGAGAATGAACTCCTCACACACAATCCCTTGCTTCTACCATTCTAACAACTTTCAGGCGCGGAAGGTCCTTGAAATAATATGGCTAAGTGCCTGAGTAGAAAAGAGTTTAAGTATGGAGTTGGACTGGTGTTAATGTCAAATTGCTTCATGAAAATGATGTGAGCTGACTCATTTAAATGTCCTTTAAATTGAGAGTTTCCCTAATTGAATCATTGTAACTCATGGATTCTCTGACCTTCCGGTTTTCTCCCCATAGGTATCTGTTAGCTGGTACAGGCTCCGGTTCAGTGATGGTGTTTAATGTTGACTTCACCAAATGGCATCATGACTACCAAAGAGGAAAACCAACCACATCACCTCCACGAAAGATCCGCAACTCTGATAACTAAATGAATTGTACACACTGCGTGTACTAGTTAAAACACATAGAAGAGATCCAACCTGTGCAGTGTCTGCTGACAGACTGTGGCACGGTGTGTGCAGTGTCTGCTGACAGACTGTGGCGCGGTGTGTGCAGTGTCTGCTGACAGACTGTGGCACGGTGTGTGCAGTGTCTGCTGACAGACTGTGGCACGTTGTGTGCAGTGTCTGCCGACAGACTGTGGCACGGTGTGTGCAGTATCTGCCGACAGACTGTGGCACGGTGTGTGCAGTGTCTGCCGACAGACTGTGGCACGGTGTGTGCAGTGTCTGCCGACAGACTGTGGCACGGTGTGTGCAGTGTCTGCCGACAGACTGTGGCACGGTGTGTGCAGTGTCTGCCGACAGACTGTGGCACGGTGTGTGCAGTGTCTGCTGACAGACTGTGGCACGATGCGGAATCCCACTGTAAATTTGTGATTCCGTATGGGTAACGTCCGTATGTTATGCATTTCTATAACGATAGATCTTTTTGAATCCTTGATTTGTGGCACATCTGTCCAACTGGATGTAACGCAGGCATAAGATGGGGCATGCCTGTCCTATCAGGTGTAAGGCAGGCATATGACGATTTGTTATGGCGCTGTTGTTTTTGTTGTTGTAATGTTTCAGTTGAGACCCATGAATGCATTCCAAATGTGTAGTTGTTATACATGGCTCGTAAAGCCAACCCAAACTGTGTAGCTCAAGTTACTAATGTATTTATCTGAATATAACCTTTAGCTCTATGCCCTATATTTAAACCTATACCTTTATTAAATGAAATGTTTGGTTTCATCCACAAATATCTTGTTTTTGTTTCGCTTGTTTGTTGCTGCTGCTGGCTGCAACGAACCCCGAAGACGATGGTGCAACGTCTAATGAAGCTCCAAGTTGGTAGTGGGTAATATAGAATACGCCACTAATCAAGGGTATAGAGAGAATATGTCTTACCTCTACTGCGACTGTGATGTGAATGGGGCCAGGCCCACTCAACGTTTCCGGAGGTCAGCTGTCTTCTGGACTGGATGATGTTTGGCCAGATTGGCTAACCCCAATGCCTAAGCCACATCAGCCAGGGAGAGATTTTCGCCAGAAGTGGCATGATAAACTGAAGCTGCTCAAGTCTACTCAGTGACATGCATGTATGTCAATGGTCTGCTGTGTCCGGCCACATTTTAGTGCTCTAGTTGGCTGAATTAGTTGAATCTAAAGGGAATGCCCTAATGTACGTATATGATTACCCTCATTTCTTCGGCTACATGCCCGGCTTAGCTACATGTCACCCCACCAGCTGTAAGTCCGAGGTAGACGACTCGCAGTGAAGCTAATACGCGTGTTAAACCTATGGATCCAGTTTCAGCACCTTCCTTTGAACTCCGCACGGGTTATTCATTAATCCTCACTCAATTTGCTGAATTCTAAAGACAGCCATAAGCTAATCTATCCTAATCATGCCTTAAGAATAATCTCACTGCATATTTACAAAGACTCCGCAAACTATTGATTGTAGCTTGCTAATTAACAACACTTCTCCAGGCTTCACCAGCCTGTGTGTTCGTAAATGAATTGATTGATTATTTTGCAGTTTACACCCCAACGCCTTGTGTTTCAAAAGGTGGAAATGTATATGACAATACATAGCCAGCATATTGCCAGATACAATGTTCGGACTGACAACAATAGGCCTATCCTCGAAACCTCGACGCGCGATGCATATGAGTTGGACATGCTTCGTTTGAGCTTAGATTGGGGTCACTATTTTTGTTAACTTTGTTTTAAAAATAGTTGCGAGAATTGAGGGGTGTGAGAATAGGCTGACTAGAATAGGCTGACTAGGTGTCTACTGTACACTGATTCCCTGAGAGTTAGAAGAGTTAGGGCAAAGTACAGGGGGTAAAATCACTATACCTGACCTATTCCAACAGTTCTTACTATTCATGCGTTTTTAGGATGGGTTGGGTAGGTGCGTGTGATGATGAATTGTGTAGATCACATGGAATTCATTATCCTGGGTGGGGGGGGGGGGCACAGAACTGCCTATAACTATCGTAACATGAGTTAACCCAGACTGCACAAAGGTGCTAATAAAAAGCTACCCAAAGACAATAATTAACGGGCATATTATAGGGACTATACAGTACCGAAGAAATGAACCGGGCGGCGGGAATTGATTTTATGCGCGATTTCTCGTGTCATACTGAAACAGTAAAGCATTGGCAATTAATTCATTCAGTCACTGATATATAGCGACTTGTGTTTGGTTATATATATTTAGAGCTCCCATACTTATGAGCATCATCACTAGGTTTATACCGTAATAATGAAATGGCTAACAGTTCTTACCCTCTGCTGTACGTTACTAGGTAAGTATTATCCTAACTTGCTGCCTATAGCATGGACTGTCAGGTATATCTTTTATACTCGGGCACCCGCGCTATGCAAATAACCTCCTGAGCCTGAGGCGTGTTGGAGCAGTGGGCGCTAGGAATTAGGTAAGGAGCTCGTTCCCACAGCTTGTTCTCACAGGAGGCGCTCAGCATGTTTAGGACTTGGACCCACGGTATTGCGATCTTGAGTTAAGCGCCCTGGCCTTTGAGCTAACTCAGTATCCCTGTGTATGTTCAGCTACTCATACCATAAACTCTGGTCTTTATATTTATGGGTAAGTAAAACAATATATAATGAATGTACAGCAGTAGCTTTGCCTGTAGTTTATCTATGGTTCAGAGTGTCAATAAATCCAAGAGAAAATAACCTTACGAACTTTGCTCCTGAATGTGACATTGTTCATGTTTTCAATCATCGAAAGACACAGCAGTCCACTTTGTAACAAGCTTACACGCATCATGAATGTCCGCCCTACAATGCTTAATGGAGTTATGCATCCAGCGGGTTAGCCTGGTTGAGAATAGCTCAGTGGCAGAATGCTGGGCTCGCAACTCGGGTTCGAATCCCGGTTATGAGGATGAGTTTCTCACATTAATCGTAGGTCATACTGCTTCAACAAGCCTCAGGCTTAGAATGTATGTTGAACAAGGCGACCAAGTGCCCGAGTAGAAAATAAAATAAAAACAAACAAAACATATCAGTAAATTCACCAGAGACAGTGGACCTCGTGGATGATTGATATAATTTATCCCAACCCAGGTCTAATCATTTTAATCTATGCGACCCGAGGGGATACTATGTCCACCAAAGGAGGTGGAGATATGAATATACATGTATCCCCGGTGGTGCTTGTTTAGTCCCTTCTATGATCTATCGGGATTTGGAAGCATGGTCATAGGAGATGACTTGCTCTGAATATTCACAGTGCAAGTGTCATGTTTGAGTTCCCATTGTATACTAGGCTTGCCCTGAATGCCGTATATTATTGACCAACTTTTGACAACATCAATGCACGTTTGTATTTGGTGCACCTGGGCATTTGCATAATTTTCAACATTGACTTTACACAGTCCATATAAGTACTACCTGACTAGATCCATGACAAATCTCATGCAGTATTAAAGTATACTTCAAGACCGGAAAAAATCTAAGCAATGACAACATTGATATCTAGTCTTGTTTCTCGTTTTTGACTAGTCTCAGGGGTGTGCAGAAATTGGCTAACTTTGACTGAGCATATCCCAGGGTGTATCATTAGAGGAGTGCCTGGTTGCAAACATGCCACCTACCCCCTCCCCCCCCCAATAGAAAAGGTAACTCTATGGATGGGTCTCCTATGCCGCGATACAAACCCGCATAATGAGGGTGAAACACAAAATGGTACCCAAACCCGGAACCCGAAACTGAACCAGGGACCATTGATTCCAAGCTCTATATGCTATCCACTAAACCACTGCTTCACCCCACAAGAGCCGCCAAATTGGTAATATTCATAGATTGCAGCTTACAGTAAACTAATTACTATATTCTTGGGCTGTTTAGAATGTATAATTTTATGCACACTGACTGAGCATCTCACCTGGGCTTATAGGTAGCGCCTCTACTCCATATTATGTCAGGGTGTAGTGTTTGTTTTTACATGTAGCAGACCATAATTATGTATACGTGTGTACATGCAGTGTTGGGCTATAGATGCTATGCAGATGTAGGCAGATGTTTTGGATATGTTTGTTAAGTACATCCACTCTCAGTGCATCATGAGATGCCAGAGATGTGAATGAATTTGCACTTGTTAGCACCATACATGTATTAGCGCAATATTTCCCCATTTACACACGCAATCACGCAGAGTTCCCTTATTCATTGCCATCAGCAGTTGTGCTTTCATTTGCAAGGCATTCCTATTTCACTAACAGTAAAATTTACTAACTGGCCTGAAATATTTTCAAATTCATCTTTGTCACCCATTATCTCTTCACTCTTGGATGAAGACCTCCTCCAATCTCTGCCAGTCCACGCGATCCTCTATCAATTCCATCCACTGGATTCCACACAGCGTCTTGGTATTGTCAGACCACACAGCTTCCTGGTATTGTCAGACCACCCGGTTTTTGGACTTCCTGGCTTCCTTTTGATATTAGGTTTTTATTGTGCCCAGCTATCGCCGCATGTCCCGCCCACTTCCATATCTGTAGATGGACTCTTTCCATTAAATCCGGTATCTCGGTTTTCGATTGGATGACATCATTTGTCATGTTGTCTTGCCATCTGATACCCAGTACTTTGCATTCTGCTGTCCTGTGAGCAACATGACCAACATATATGCGTATACATGTACTTACTAAGAAATAGTTCTATGGTGCCTATAATCGCTTTACATTTCGAGGGTTGGCATCTGCTCAAGTACCCGATTCGACTCAAACTGCGAAGCAGAAACCTACTCAACATTTTACACGCGCAAATACAAAAAAGGTTACTTAATTTTACTCAGATAAACTCACAGATTTACTCTAAAAGCATTCAAATTTTCAATAGGCGTTAGTCTGGTTTTTTCAGTGCAGTCATGTTAATGCAACTGAGTCATCCAGCATATGCAGCACTTAGTATCTTAGTTATAAACTCGCTTCTCTGCGTTCGGTTTGCAGTTAACAGAACCGCCATTAACCTCAAACTTCATTGCTATAGTCTAATTTCAGTTCTGCCTGATGGTCTGCATTTTATACAAAGACGAAACTAATAAAGAGCTGTTATTTTATATGAATAAATGCAACCAAATCTGATAAATTGAGTTCTTAGTGATTTAGTGATATTTAGTAGATGATTGTTTTTCTCAGAATCAAGTCCTAGCATTTTACAATGATTTTGGCATGGGGAAAGGTACAGACGATTGCTCGACAATGATCTTTCACTCCAATTTTAACGCAGCAGGAGAAAGGTAAATTTTAAAAGTTGTAAAGTCTGCATTGGGCATGAAACGCTGCTATGTGTGTGTGGTGTGTGCTTAAAGTGACTTTGGAGTCGTGCGCTCAGCAATGGAAAATTCCGATCTTCAAAATGTGTGTAGAGTCAAGGTTATATCGGTACATGTCTAATTAGCGAGTAGCTAAATGCAGCACACTGATATCTGGCTAAAGCTTCTGAGGTCTAGGGTGATGCAGCAAAGTACAGTTATTGATATCGGAAAAGTGTATACCAAGTGCGTACAATAAATCATCTTGAAAGAAAAATTACTCCGAATCCATACAAAATATCAATAGAAATGCATTAAAATGCATTTTAAGCGTCCTAGATGAAACGTATCTTGGAATCAATGAATTCATTCAATGATATAGTCAACATAATGGATCACTACATAATTGATTTTGTGTGTGTATTACCTAACTGAGTTTTGGTTTGATTCAGCTAGGCCATATGCCTATGAATGTCACGTATTCGCTGTGTTTTTCTCTGTTTTGTGCTCCGCATTTGTGTTTCCTGTGCCGGGTTAAGAAGTTAGTAATGTTACTCAATGAAACAGGGCAACCAACAGCGAAACCAAATGTAACCAACCGAATGTCTTGATAAGTTAATTCACTGGCATAGCAGTGTTGTGTAACAATCATGATGAAGTATAGGGTAAATAGGCAATCAGTACATAGTATTGACCTATTTATTGGTTTCCATGCCTAGTCTTCTGACAAATATTGGTCTATTGGGCCAAGCTTACCATTGAAGGC
>Ga0224501_10001063_pt1 | contig 21050 bp, 13 predicted proteins | sample SF_Oct11_sed_USG_4_FD_169105 | JGI IMG/M metagenome (GOLD analysis project Ga0224501, IMG submission 169105) | Sediment microbial communities from San Francisco Bay, California, United States - SF_Oct11_sed_USGS_8_1 | ecosystem: Environmental > Aquatic > Marine > Sediment | place: USA...
TGGTTGTTCCTGTATATAATGGCGAATCCACTATTGCTGATGTTCTGCGATGTATCTCTGAGCTGAATTATCCGGAGGATAAAGTTGAGGTAATCGTGGTGGATGACGGGTCTTCAGATGGTACAGTGCCGATAGTCAAAGAGTATCCTGTGGCGTTGATTCAGAAGGGGCACGGTGGATATCCGTCAACGATGAATGCAGGAGCAAGGGTTGCCACGGGAGAAATTGTCGTTATCGTAGACGCCGACATATACCTGGAGCAAGATTGGCTGACTCTAATCGTTGCAGAGTTCAATGATCCTGAGGTGGGAATTGTCAGCGGCTACATCGCCACGAAGCCCACGGCTGGTTTCTGGGCGCGGGTGGTTGGTTTCGAGTCGGAAGACCGCTATGACCGGATGAGATCGGGGTATGTCGATTTTATTACGAGTGCCTCGACGGCGTATCGGAGAGAAGTGTTCGAGCAAGTGGGCTTCTTTAATGAGAAGTTGCGGCGGGGCAGCGATGAAGACCTGGCGCAGAGAGCCCTTAGGGCAAGTTGGAAGATCGTGTTGCAGAAGGATGCTGTTTGTTATCATGAATGGGTTCCGTCGTTGGGGAAGTATTTCAAGAATCAGGTGTTGAATATGGTGTATCAGATCAAGAATTTTTTTTGGAGTCCTGAGCTGATGCGGGGGAAGGAGCAGCATCCGGTTAGTCTTTATATTCCTTTGATCTTGGCGTTTTTGATTGTGCTCACTCCTTTGTGGGTTGTGTTGGGTGTCGCTTGGCTCGCGCTTCTAGCCTTTCTCTGTCTTGTGCTGTATCACGTTCCTCCGGCTGCTAGAATAATTCAGAAACATGGGGATTGGAGCATGCTTCTTTTTCCTGTGGCCTTCAATGTCCGATACTTCGCTTGGCTCATAGGGCTCGCTATCGGACTCTTCAGCTTTCCAAAGAGTAAGTGATTTTTATAATGCAAGTGCGTGGAATGACTGAAGAGAGGGCTCACATGAGATTCATTGTAGGTAGCGGAGAACAGTTTATGGAAAAAATGCAGGGATTCCCGACCCATTTCGCTAACGGCTTTTTGTCATCCAAGTTGTTAGGTGTTTTTGTGACGAGTAATGCTGAGGTGGTAGCCGCTTGTGGTGTGTTAAGATTCTCTAGCTACGTTATATATTATGTGAAACAAGAGTATCGAGGTCAGGGACTGGGCACTAAGATCATAGAGAAAACCATCGATACGGCTAGAAAAAGAGGTCTTGCGTTCTTGCATAGCTCTGCGTCTACTACTAACGTACCATCGTTGCGCCTGCAGTACAGGTTTTTTAGGAAAATTGTGTATCTGAAGAAGTGGAACTACTTGATTACGATGCTTCCTCTCACTTTCAAAGGCGAACTCCTATACATTTTTCTACGACTGACTTGTTCTAAACTACCAGAGATTTTGATGGGATATATTATTGACTTTTTGATGCGCGTCACAGGGGGGGTTCGTGAGTTGACTATTAGCACCAATCAGACCGAACGCAAGTGATTTGAGAGCGGTCAATATGTACAATGTCAGAATAGCCACCATTGATGAACTTGATATCCAAGAATGGAATGACTTGTTGTCACAAAGTGAGGTTTGTGATCCTTTCCAGACGTATGAATGGGCACAAGTCTTGAGAAACTCCATGGATGTTGAACCCTTCTTTTTGTTCGTACAGAACAAAGGAGAAACGATTGGAGGTGTAATGTTCTTCAAGAAGAGAATGTTTGGGATTTCTGATTGTTACGAAATTAGAGGAGGGCCTTTGTATGTTGGAAGGAATGAATCAGTTGTTATGGAGACGATAACTAAGGCTTTGAGTAAGAAAAAAACCAGATCGATTTACTTACTGTTTGTCCCTTATCCGCTGATAAATCGCGGTTTTAGGGAAACTTTAGAATCTGAAGGATATCTAGGCTTTCCCTTTAGTACAATTATTATCGACCTAAGAAGGCCGTTGGATAATATTTGGGGGGCGTTAGATAAGAGGGCTCGTCGGCGCGTTAGAAAAGCCAAACGCGACGGTGTGGAAGCGACTGTTGCCGAGACTTGGCAAGAATGGAAAGAGTATTATGACTTACATGTGCTCCACGGCAGAGAGAAAAGTTATCCTACGAGTCCGTACAATTTTTTTGAGGAAATGTTCAAGCTACACCATAAGAATATGTCAAGGCTATTTTTGGCAAAATATGAAGAGGAGATAATAGCGGGAATTCTCTGCCTCATTTACAGAAAGAACCTAGTTTGCCTCGAGAGCTCATCTCTAGATGCTTTTCTCAAGTTTAATCCGAACAATTTAGTGCGGTGGAAAACTATCGAGTGGGCAGGAGAAAATGGTGTTACAACTTACGACATAGGCGGGCTTCCATGGGAGAAAACTCCGTATCTGCGTGGAGTGTACGAATTTAAGAAGCAGTGGGATGGCCACGTTCAATGGTACTACTACTATTTGAATCGAAGACTTTTGTTCAGAGGGATGCATCTGATTCGCACCAGCTCTCTTGCGTGGAATGTTTTCTCACATCTAAGAAACTTTGGAGTCGTCTAGTGTCGGACTTTGTCACATCATAGGCGATCAAGATGAGAAGTCATTTTATGCTGGCAATCGATGTCGAACTGGCATGGGGACGAGTGCACAGAAAAAGTATCGATTTGCCAAAACTCAAGCGCATAGCAGTGAACGTCAGAGAAATTCTAGACCCTCTAATTGGTCTCCTTGAAAAATACAGTATTCAGGTCACTTGGAATATTTTAGGGCACCTTTTGCTGAATCATTGTACGAAAAACGATTCGAGTGGGCTGCCCCATGGTGACATGCCTCGCCCCCGCTATTCTTGGCTAAATGATGACTGGTACCGGTTTGATCCCTGTACCGATGTTCAGAGAGATCCAGCATGGTATGGCAAGGACATTGTAGGCAAAATAGTAGAGTATGTAAAGACGAGCAGAGTTCCTCACGAAATTGGATGCCACTCGTTTTCTCATCAATTGTTTGGGGACCCTGGATGTGGTGAGGAGCTAGCTAGAGCTGAAATTCAGAAATCTCTAGAACTCATGAAAAACGAATACGATGTAGTTCCCGAAGTCTTTGCCTTTCCTCGCGATTACGTTGGGCATCTTGAAGCATTGAAGGAACATGGTTTCATAGCGTTTAGAGATGTTCCTCCTAAGCTTTATCCCTGTCTAAAGTTGGAGAAGACTGTTTCTAACCTCATTAAGACATATTCTTCCTTGTTTATTCAGTTTCTGTCCTATTATTTTCTCGTTCCTCCGCATGTTGTGACTCCGAGAGAGGCTATTTCTGGGCTCTGGACGGTTCGAGGATGCTTGCCTTATGGAAAACAGCCGTTGATCCCACTCAGTTTAGTGACTTTCAAGGCGATTCAGGGGGTAGATCGGGCCATACGGGGCAACAAGATTTTCTCTATGTACACGCATCTATCCAGTTTTGGCGAAAACAGGAACATGCTTTCAGATTTTGAGAGAATTTTGTCGTATGTTAGTAAGAAAAGAGACGAGGGCAAACTTGAGGTGAAAACTATGAGTGAACTTGTGAGAGAGTTGTCGCATTGATGAAAAACACAATACATGAGCTCTTCAAAGGACATTTTATATCTAATTCATCCTTCTCACAGTGAAGTTTATGCGAATCCTTTACGTGGCTCAAAATTACCAGCCGATGAGTGCCTCGTCTATAACTGTTCATGGAATAATAAAGAAATGGGCAGAGAAAGGTCATAATGTGACGTTGCTAGTGCCTCAGAGGTGTCCTGAAGAATGTGTGTCTAATTGTTCACTGGGATGCAAAGATGACACGGGATTTGCTGTAGTAAGGGTGCCAACTCTTGTTCCATACTACGTAATAAATAAGTACAGAAGCATACGTAGCCTAGCCCTTGCTATAAGTCAAGTATTGTTGGTCTTGCAAGGTTTAGGAATCTGCAGGGCGCGGAAATTCAATCTCGTTGTTTCACAACATCATGGCTCTCATTTTGCTACGTGTTCTGCCTTCATATTGTCCCGCATTTTCAAACTTCCGCTAGTTGTTAGAACTCATGATGTGTATGATACTCCTTCTAGCGTACTTGAATCTCTGTATCTGCATTTGCTGGTTAATATCTACCGTATAATCTTGAAGCGGGTGGACTATGTCACTGTAGTCAGTTCTCCTCTGAGGGCAAGACTTATTGAAACACACAAGCTGGAAGAGGACCGGGTTCTGGTTTTTCGAAATGGTGTGGACATCAAGAACTTTGAGCCTGGCGTGGGATGTGGGTCTCTTCGGCGTGATCTTCAACTTGACGGCAAAAAAATTCTGCTGTTTACTGGGAGCATTATAGAATCGAGGGGTCTCTCGTTGCTCGTGAGAGCATTGCCTGGAATAACTTCTGAAGACTCCGATGTTGTGGTACTTGTTGTTGGAGATGGTCCGCAAAAATCGGATTTAGAAATGCTATCGCAGCAATTGGCCGTGGAGGGTTTTGTCCGGTTTATTCCCCCAGTGGATCATGCCGAGATGCCTGAATACATTTGCTTGGCGGACGTAGCAATAGGACCACTTAAGGCTCGCATCGGCACGTTTGGATCGGTCCCGCGGAAAGTATTGGAATATATGGCTTGTGGAAAGCCTGTGGTAGCCTGCAATGGCAGCGTTTCCCGGGATCTAATCATCGATGGGTATAATGGATTCTTGACTCCTCCCAACGATATAGAGGAACTCGCATCAGCTATTCTAAGGATGCTTAGTAATCCTAATTTGGTTGGGGAAGTTGGGCAGAATGCTAGAGACGATGTGGAGAAACTCTACAATTGGGATGTGATAATAGATGATTTTGAGAAGATTTTACGCTTTGCTGTTGCTGGTGGCAGGTATGGGTTCGGTGTGAAGGACAAGAGTTATGACTGAAGGAGCATAGGGACAATAGTGAGTGCTTCGTTTCCTCTCGCAATAAATATGTTAGATGGGGCTTAAATCTTGGAAATTCAGGTGGCAAAGGATCCTGAGCGTTGGAATGAAATCGTTAACAGAAGTGCGTATTCTGTTTTACATCATAGATACGAATTGAATGCCGTGAGGAACGATCCTTTGCCTCTTCTCATTAGTGAACAGAACCACCGTTTTCTCTTTCCATTAAATACTGCAAAAATTTTTAGAAGTTTTAGAGTTGCAACTTCTCCCATCTATAGTTATGCATCGCTTCTTCCAGAATCTGAGAACTCCATTCACTTAATACCAAGGGCACTCGACTGCGTCACTGACTTTTTACGAAATATGAACGTTGATTATTTGTCCACCTGTGCCCCTATGTTCTGGTCGAAACCCTATGTTACTTTGATAAACTCGTGGTTTGAGAGGCATGAAGCCAGTGTTCAAATCTTGTATGCTCACATGTTTCGGACTAGAAAGATGACTTTTGAAGAAGTTTGGAAACGTAGGTTTGACAAACATGCTAGGTACAACGTGCGTCGAGCCGAAAGAGAAGGCGTAGAAGTCATAGAGATTGAAAATGAGGAGGATATTCGCAAATGGAAGGAAGATATCTATCGGTGCAATATTTCGGCTTTGAAAAGACAAGGTCGGGAGGGCGCATTTCCAGACAGCTTCAAAGAGGTTTACTTCAGGGAATTAGCTTTAGGTAAGAAGCTTTTGAGGAAATACCTCAAGATATATGGTGCCTTTCACAGTGGGCGCTTAATCGCTTACATGATAGTTCAAGCGTATAACAAGCTCATGGAGGTTTCCAAGGCGATGTCGCACACCGATTTTCTGGATAAACGTCCAAACGATGCCCTAATTGCTCATCTGACAAGAGAAGCTTGTGAGAAGGGTTTTGAGCTTCTTGAATATGGACTCGAAAGAACGGGGTTACGCGGGAAAATCCCGAGTTTACATCCTACGCTAGAGATGTTCAGGTTCAAGTTCGGATTTGAGGAGGTTCCTATCGTAGTCTACCGCTTGGGCCTAACTCGTTCAGGAAGGATTCTACAATATCTCTTCTCCGGTAGAGAGTATTTTGTGACTAGGTATGCGTCTGCTCCTTCGTTGGTGAGAAGAGTGATGTTAAGATTATATGCGCCTAGGCGTCGCGAGCTGTCTGTTTTTCTAAGCACATAGAATCCTCTCGCAACGTGGATTATATGTCGAGTTGACTCAAAGCCTACTAGATTCTGCATTTCCGTAAGGGAAATAAAGCAGAAATATACGTTTTCTATTGACCGCATGTGAGGACTTGGAACTTAAGGATATTAGCGTGTGCTTTAGAGGACTATGCATGCACTTCCCTTTGAAGACGCATTGAGGGGCTAAGTGATGTTTGAAGATGTGAAAGAAAGAATAATTGAGAGGGAAAAACTCCTTTTCTTAATCCTTTCTTTTCTTCCAGTTCTTGTAATTTTTGTTAATTCTAATACGCTGAAATCGTCTTTCGTTGGAATTCCCGCCTTCATCGTCTATTTGCTCGTTAACGGAGATGTGGTGGGTCGCGCCTTTTTTGAGGAAGAAGAACGCTTCTTCAGATTGACATTTGGTTTGTTCACATTTATAGTTTTATTGGCATTCACAGAAATATTGTCTGTTCTTGTCCTCCAGATTGAAGAATGGTATTTGTTAGGGATGATTTTTGCAGTAGTAGCGTCTTCCGTTCTGAATCAAGTTCTGGTTAAATACGATAGGCCTAAAAGAAGGAGTCCCAAACGGAAAAGATCACTCCTCAAAAGTTTGTATCCTGGAGCAATCTACGTTTCCTACATCGTTCTGTTTGTCTCATGTTTTCTGATACTGCTTAATGAGAGATCTGGGTGGGTTATAGCACGGCCTTCTATATGGAATGTTATTCCTCCCTTTTTCTTACAGCTGTACTTTATTGCGACGATCATTCTCATGGTAATAGTCTTACTACCTGGAAAGGCTGCTTCAAAGTTACTTTTGATCGCTCTTCACTCCACTTTTTCTTTGTTGTTCATTCCTATCAGGGTATATCCTGGTGTACTATCTAGAGAGTCGTGGTATGACTTTGGCAGAGCAAGAGTGGTGTTGGACGTTGTTTCGCGTACGTATGCGACATGGTCCTATGGAATCATACCATTTTTGAGGTCGATGAACAGTCTTCTGAAAGGCTTATCAACTCAAGTTCTTTTGCCAACTTTTGCCGGTGCGCTTAGCGTCGATATGTATTGGAGCGAGGTTTTACTTGTTCCGATGTTGTGGGGATTTTTCGTTCCTTTGACATCGTATAGGTTGACTCAGATGGTAGGTGGCGGCAAACGAGCTTCAATTTTTGCAGCGTTCCTAACGCTTGCAAATTTCTATTTTCTCTCTTGGGGAAAGGTAACTATGTCTGATTCTCTAGGCAATCTTTTTTTCATTCTTTCGCTTTACTTACTTTTTAGATATCTCTCTTCACATAAGACCAAATTGTTGTTGCCAATCGTCATGATTTTGGTGGTTCTACTTGCAACACATTCCTTGCCAGCTATGGTGTTTATTTCCCTAGCGATACTAGCCTTTACACTAAAGAGATACGAGTATTTCCGAGTTAGATCTTCGAGTAAGGCTTCTTTCCTGCTTTTCTCTTCCTTTATTCTTTGCGTATTCGTGTTGCCTGTAAGTATCATCGCAAGAGGGATTCTTTTTCCCGCGCTTGGGGAATCTGCTTTCTCTATTGAAAAACTACTTAGTTACAGTATCTGGGCAACTGTTCTCGGGGTGTTAGAGCAGACTGCAGTTCAGGAGGCATTGTTATATTATTTGATTTTTCCAGTGCTCGGTCTGATAGGAGCGGTGTACACATTACAACGAAAGTCGAAATTTAACAAGACTCTCTGCCTTTTTTTGTTCCTCGCATTTGGAGTCTGTGTAATTGATCATAGAATTCTGTCAGTCGCAATGGTAGGAGGTTTGTTTTCGGGAGCCAGATTAAATTTCAATATAGGCATTACCGCCCTTCCCTTTGTGGCAATAGTCATCCAATCCGTTGCAAAGTCTCTATCTGGCTCTGTGATGAAAGCAAGATCATTTCTCCAATGGAAAAACATTGCTGTAGGAGCAATGGTTTGTATTGGTCTCTCGTCTTGGGTTACGTTAATGGTCTATGATAACTATGTATACTACACAGGGGGTTTGATCGGTACCTCCCTCGAGGTCGAAGCCGTAGAATTGATTGATGAACATACCAATAGCAGGTATGTTGTGTTTGCTCCACTGCACACCGCACTAATCGCCAGGGGTTCATTAGGTTATCCATTTCCTTCTGGAAAACAGTACGTGGAAGCTAGTGAGGTCCCGTCGGTTGTTGAAATGTATGAGCAAATGGAGAGTGTTGATGCAGACGTAGGCTATTTCATGGCACCATCTTTTGCATATGCGAAGTTTGATAAGATCATTAATACAGCATCGCGGATCTTTGGTTTGTTCCAAGTCTTACCTAATGATATCGGCGAGATCTACATATTTGAATACAGGATCCCCCCTTTACCACAAAGTCCTGATGTAATGGCTTATTACTGGAATACCCCTCCAGCCTATTATGTCCAAAATGATTTGATGAGGGTTATGATAAATCCAGCAACTAAAAGTCTTGCCGTTCAAGATTTTTGGGGAGAGCTCTATGAAAGCATTGAATTGAATGAGACGACAGTTGGCGGAAATTCTCTGGGAAACTTGACATCAGTTCAATACTTTGACGTTACGGATAACGAATGGCTTGAATGGACAACAGAAGTCGAAATTGCCACCTCTAGCGAGTTTCAGTTCGAATTACAATTCGAGAATGAATCTTTAGTCGGACTTGTCCAGAGAGGAAACAACCACGTACAACTAGAATGGAAAAGCGGGCAAGCGTCAACTTTGAGTTTGGAGGTCGGGAGTTTGAAGCGCCTCTATATCCCTGGTTTGATAGGGGGGTCAGATTCCTATGACGTGAATTCTAGAGAGTACGGGTTTCTTTACACCACTAGCCTTACTGAGAATGTATCGCTTCGAGCTGCGTACATGCCTGAGATAAATGGTTCTTCTCTAACTTACAGCCAAATCATGAAATATTGCGGCTTTAATCTGACCGAAGGCTACATGTGGCACGATCTTTATGTGGTTAATGAAGCGGAAATAGGTCAATGGTCCTATATTGAGGTATACCTTCCAGACCAGGTGTACTTGGGAACATTTCCGCCTTTTTACTACAGCCCGGATGATGGAAAAACATGGATCTACCCACGCTACAGTGCGGAGACGCAAAGCAGGGTTCCCATTACAACTATTGACGGGACTGAGGTCAATTGGATTTACACCGCGGCTAAGAGCGGAAAGGAAGCCCCAACTGAATGGAGAGCTTACATGGGGGCGCAGGGAGGTTCTCCTATGCTTCCTGACAGCTTTACAGATTCTGGGGGCTTGCAAAATAGGATGATCTTCGGAGTCTATTTGCCCGCCAAAGAAGAAGCCCTCGTTAGAATAGGTGTTTCCATTTACTATTACCGTCCGCTAAAGATGAGCTACGTTTTCAGAGATTCTGATAACCCCCACTGCGGACTGCAAAGTATGGAAGAGGGTCTAATAAGATATTATAATTTAGGACCATCAGAATATGTCGGAGGATTAGCCTTTACGGGAAATACTACGTCTCTAATTATCACACAGGATGAAACTGACGATATGGGGTCCATTCGCATTGCACTTCCATCCTATAATGTCTTCTCCCTTCTTGCAACGAAAGGAGTTGACACGGAAGTCGACACGGACGGAGACGGGATACCAGACTTAATCCAATAGAAATGAGATATTAATAGAGATGCAAGTTAATATAACGCCATCGAGGGCTGTCATTCATGGGTTTTTGGTCAATGTTCGGCAAGAAGCCTAAGCCAGAGAAAAGGATGGCGATTTGGCAGTGTAAGAATAATCCTTTGATACCCTTAGGCAAAGAAGGCCAGTGGGATGAGGTCTGGGCTACATGGGCGTCGATTGTGCGTCTGAATCCCAAAGATTGGAGAATTTACTACACTGGAAGAGACGGGGTTGGCCATCTTCGAATTGGTTTGGCGTTCAGCGAGGATGGAATTACTTGGGAAAAGTACCGAAATAATCCGATTTTGGAAGTAAGTCCTTCAGGGTTTTGGGATTCTCTGTACGTCTACGGCCCAATTGTGTGGAGAGAAAGTACTTCTTGGAAGATGATCTTTACCGGTTGCGATGCTTTTGAGAGTAGCCATTACCAAGTGGGATTGGCGTCTAGTCCAGATGGTATTAGCTGGAAAAAATTTGAAGGCAACCCGGTTTTTGCTGATCCTAACCCTGCCAATATGAACAAGTTCGGACAACATGAGACTGAAGGGTGGGGGCTAATAAAGGATGAAGGAGAATACTACCTTTTCTACAACCCTGTAAGTCGTAAACCTCGACAGGTATGGATTGCACATTCAACAGACCTGATTGCGTGGAGGCCTGTTTCTACTCGTCCAATCCTGCCAAGCACAGGCTTCTCATGGCAGTTAGGATACATGAAGTATTGTGGGTGGCCGTTTGGGCGTGAAGATTCTATGTACTTGTTTGCCTCAGTTAGCAACGCAAGATACACCAAAAGCAGAATAGGCTTGTGGCGAATCCAAGGTTCTCTTTCGTCAATAAAATATAAGGAGTTTCTAGGATATATTACGGAAGCATCTACTGGTTGGTGTGAAAGAGAGGTGGATACTCCTTATGTCTTGGAAGATACAGAGAGTAAGAAGTTGTTTTGTTACTACAGTGGAAGATCAAGAAGCGGTGAATGGAATGAGGGCTTGGCTTTCTTTAAGCTGGAGGAATTAGAGCTATGAAGGTTGCAAGCTTTGTTTCGAACAAAGTACTTGGAGGGTTCAAAGAGTGGATGGCGACTTACTTTCCCGTGGGAGAGGTAAGAAAAGGCTTTCTTCAGGCCATTGGTGTCAAGATAGGCAGAGATACCAAAATTGGAATAGGCACTATCATACGAAAAAATGTCACAATAGGTGAAAGATGTTGGATTGGACATGATGTTATTATTGAAGATCGCGTAGAAATTGGAAGCAATACTCGAATCGAAAGCCTATCTCAAATCGGTGGTCCCAGCAGAATCGGAGACCACGTATTCATTTCTTCCTTCTTCTTCGGAGCAAACGACAATAGGCTAACGTATCACAGAAAGGGTCACGGCACAAATCTCAAAGGTGTAACAGTAGCAGATTATGCACGTATAGGAGCTCACGTGATGACACTATCTGGGGTTACAATCGGAGAGGGCGCTATTGTGGGCGGCTATTCACTTGTTACAAGAGACGTTAAGCCCTACACCTTGGTATATGGAATTCCAGCACGTGAACATGAAGACAAATTGGGATTGTTGAAAGAGGAAATACTTGCTGGTTTCATGTAGCCAAGGAACAAGGTTGCTCAATAATTTGAAGCGATTTTCAAATAGTTGGTTGAGAGGAAATTCAAAATCTCCAAATGTGATTTGTACAGTCACTGATAATGTAAGATCGAACAATTTTTCTTGCTACTGATATCATCAGGAGAGTGTCCCCGACAGAGACAAATCTCTAGACACGGAATATTATACAAGAACCCGTTTAGCGCACGCATGCAAGTATTAACTATTTCCTACCAAGGAAGTGTTTGATCTTTTCAGCTCTATGTCGCCATGAGTGTCTTTTCTCTACAGCTTCTCTTCCCCTTAATCCCATCTCTGTAGCAACCTTGTTTGAAAGCAGGAAATCAATCCCTTCCGAAAGAGACTTAGCATCGAAATCAGTTGATATTCCGCACTTCTCATTTCTGACAAGATTGCGCATTTCAAAACAGTTGGTTACCACCACGGGTCTGGAAGCCGCCATCGCATCAAACAGCTTTATCGGAAGCGCGCTTTCCATGTAGGGGTTTTTTCTATGAGGTATAACACACACATTGGATTTAGAGAAGACTTGAGGCATATGCTCATAGAACTTATTTCTTTCAATAACTACACCTTCCTTCAAGAGTTTTGAGGGTATGTTAGGGCCAACCAGTTTGAGAAGAACGTCTTTGCGCTTCTTCCGAATCATACAGAAAGCATCAACCAACACGTCTATGCCTCTCATGGGAGCATACCCGCTAACGCAAAGAATGATCTTCTCTTTCTTACTGGGCAGAGGAGTTGATCTGAAGAAGGTTGGATTCGATGCATTTGGAACTATGAGCACCTTCTTTTTAAGGTTATCTAGACCTGACAAACGCAGCAGACTCGGGGAAATAAAGAGTAGAATGTCTGCGACATCTGCCAACTGAAAGAATGGCCGTCTATGTTTTGGGTCGGGCGCCTTTGAAGGCTCAAGGTACATAGCCTGTAAATGAGGAATATCTGCTATGTCAAATAGTATGTTGCACCGATTCTTCATCAATCTGAAAATTAAGGAATCCAAAAAAGTTGGGCTGTAACCGAAGACAAGAACGTTCTCGTCTTCAAGAAATAGCGGTAAGAATTTCGGCAATCTTAGTGCCCGTCGAACCTCACTTCCATGAAAAAGGATGGCTTCTAGACTTTGGGTCAGCTCAAATATCCTGATATATGACCCAAAAAGGATTCTACTCATGTCCCTGAGAGCCCAACATATCATCTCAATAGCACCCAATAATATGTGCTTGGCTAATTTTAATTGTTTTCGACACTTGTGCAGACACAATCGCAACAATCGTACTGCAAAAGGTTTATTGACAAGGCTGAGGTTTGTTTTTAGTTAAAATAGAGAAAGGAGGATGATACATTAATGACGACAAACCGAATCCTGAAAATCAGCTTCTTAGCATTTGTATTCCTATTCGCTTTCAGTTTAGGGGCGCAAGCCGTAACAAACCAACCGAAAACGTCTCCATATGAGGACTATTTACAAGAGGTGTATGATGTCAACTCCGCCGAAGAACTGAGCTCAAAATACGAATATGAGGCTTGGCTCAACTATATCAAGACCAATGATCAGCTCTATACCAGTCAGTTTGAATGGTTTGGCAACCCGCAAAGACAAACTACTGTTCCTCAAGATGGAACATCAACTTATGAACCCAGATTGCCGCAGCAAGAAGTATATCCTTGGTGGAAAAATTTAGGTAGCCCCAACCCATTTGTCGAACTGTCAGTATTTTCGATGTGTGGATTGTCCTTCTTATCGATTCTATTGATTCCCAAAACAGGCAAGAAATTGTTGCAACGTAAGTGGCTAATCACTATGATTATTGTCATACTCGTTTCCTCTGGGGGTTTTATCATCGGCAAAGCAGTCGCGCAATCTTTGGCTATCAATGTTGAAAAGGGTGTTAAGAAAGGGGCATCCATAACCGAATCAAGCTACATTGTTTCCACGGAAGGTTCAACTGTTATAGCCCGTGACCAATGGGGGAAGATTGCCTATTCAGGGTCAGACGCCAGTACAGTAATAAACAATGTCATTTCGGATTTGTCCGAACATGGTAGAAGAATATTTGTGAAAGACGGAGTTTACGAGATAACAAGTAGTATAGTCTTGCCATCCAACATTGTCATCGAAGCAGAATCTTGGAACACTGTATTTAGATTGAGAAACCAAGCAACATTCCACGTATTCACAAATTCTGATACAACAAATGGAAATGACCAAATAATCATAAGAGGATTCAATATTGACATGAACTCAGCCAATCAAAGTGGCAGTAGTTTTGACCCTTCCGGCATCGGGTTTGTTAGGGTAAGGAGTAGCATCATTGAGAACAATTACATTCATGACATCCCATACGGCGAACCAACCGGCGGTAGTGCTGGCATCGAGATCTACAGCTATGGAACTGAATATAATAAGAATCTGTGGATCGGAAACTTCATTGAAAATGCAGCCTACATGGCTCTCTCACCGTACGCGGTTAGAGGTGAAATAATTGCGTTTAATCAAATCCGAAACGCTCACAGAGGTATATACCTTGATACCACATACGGAAGTACTATCTACGGCAATTCGATTTACCATTCATACCCGAACTTGAATTCCGTCGGAATCAGGATGTATAGGTATTGCCAGCAAAATTCCATCTTGAGCAACATTGTAGACAACTTGCCATATGGCATAGAGATGACCGGGCATGAGAACAACGACAACACAATAATAGGCAACACTATTCGCGGTGCAACAAAACCTGTTATCGTCATACCAAAATTCAACTTGCGAAACACAATAAGAAACAACATAGGCATTAACCCAGTCGGCATCATTGCTCTTCCTTTCGAAGAAACCGGTGCTACAGTTGGAATAGAAGGCGATGAGTCAATACCCGCTGCAAACATGGATTACGTCGTGGCTGGCGTCGATATATTCATAACCTCAAGCGGAGGAACCGGTGTCAGTATAGCTATCAAAGACCAAAATGGCAACTCAGTGGCATCTGGACTCGCAACGTTAAATGCTCAATTCCTACCTGTCGGATATAAGATCAATTTCGGTGCATTTACATCAGCACCGACAGTGACGGTAAGCGGAAACTAAACTGGAAACTTCTAGTCTCTTTACGTCGCACATGTCCTGCATGTGTGGCGTTAGACGCCTTACTTAGGAAATACGATGTTTCTAAGGAGAAACAATCTATTTATAATTACAGGTGGAGTTTATTTATTGTGGAGAAAGGGGAGAAATGGATAGAAAACTCGCTTGGGCCGCTGTTCTGGCCTCTTTGTTTTTGACACTACTCATGACATGGACCGTTACATCCGTGCATGCGGAAACAGGAGCGCCTTTTCCGTCAAGCTCTTTTTCCTTGGAGGAAAATTTTGGTCTTCCCAGTGGTTTTGTGGATGCAAACGGAACAGTGTTCCGGATTATAAATAGCAGTTATTGCGATGTAACTGTGACGAGTAGTGAGTTTGTCCATGTGTTATTGGAGTCCAGTCCACGTGTAGTTAGTTATAGTATTGAGAGTCTTTGCCAAGCAACTACGACGACGTTGAATCTGTCTGGCTTTTTGTCGAATACACTGTATTATAGGTATCAAGACGGCAATTTGACGGAAGGTTTTACGACAGATTCGGTTGGTGGCTACAGTTATGTACAAGACATCTCAAGCCAGCACCATATACTCATTGTAGACGACATTACCACCATATACATTCGGCCTGATGGAACTGTTTATTCAGATACTGGTCACCCGGTTCCAATTAGCGTAAGTGTGATTGACGGTGTCTTTCTTTATACCTTCACTGATAACATTTACGAAACTCTTGCAGTACAACGAGACAACATAATAATAGATGGAAACGGCTATACTATCCAAGGCCCAGAATATAGATGGGGACTCCTCTTATACGGCCGGAGCAATGTGACGGTCCGAAATATTCGAATCACGGGATTTAATTTAGGAATCTATTTGTGGAACGCAAATAATTGCAAAATAGAGAACATCACCGCCACAAAAATGGTAGGGCTTGATGCCCGCGGAATCGTGCTCTACATCTCCAATAACAATAGAATTTTGGGTAACAACGCCACAGACAACGACTGGGGCGGAATTTTCCTCCTCGCTTCTTCCCATAATACGATTTCAGGTAACACTGCGACAGGCAATCAGCACATGGGGATATTGCTCTACCGTTCTCTCTACAATACGGTTTCGTGCAACAAAGTCATGAACAACGGGCATAGCGGAATTGGCCTCAGCTTTTCTTCAGATAATATCATCTCAGGCAACAGCGTCACGAACAATGGGTATACGTGGTTTAAGGGGGGCATCGTGCTCTACTGGCTAGGCGGAAATATCGTTCTAGACAATGACATCATGACAAATTACGGTGGAATACTATTCACGGGTTCTAGTGGGAACTTAGTTTATCATAATAACTTCATTAGCAATATGTTTCAAGCAAATAGTTGGGCTTCAGTAAACGCTTTGGATGACGGCTATCCGTCTGGAGGAAACTACTGGAGCGACTATACGGGCGTAGACCTCTACAGCGGTCCAGATCAGAATCAACCAGGCAGAGATGGAATAGGAGACACAAACTACACAAAGTGGGGAATTGTGGACTGCTATCCCTTTCTACTTGAAAGCGGATGGAAAAAGTACTATTTGACAATAGAAACGGAACCCTCTGGCATAACAACGATCCCAGGCGAAGGCTGGTATGACGAAGGTATCGACGTTGCCTTACAAGCACCAACAATTGTTCCAGTTTCGCTAGACATCCAATATAGATTCGATCATTGGACAGTTGATGGAGATGTTGTTTATGAAAATCTCATAACTTTGCGGATGGATGGTCCATGCGAAGCAAAGGCTTGCTTCGTTGAACAATATTACTTAACGGTTGCTAGCCCTTACGATACTGCGGGCGGTGAAGGCTGGTACGATGCTGGGGAAACAACATACGCAACACTAGCGATAGGTTTGGAGTACGTTGATGGACTCGCATACGGCTTCGTCTGTTGGAGCGGAGATGGTTCTGGCTGGGATCTCATAAGCGACCCGATTCTGGTGGATGCGCCAAAGACGGTGATAGCGAACTGGGAGGCCAGCACAGCATATAGCGACATCAGAACCACTGGATTTTGGAAGCATCAAGTCAACGTTTGGTACTTCACTGAACTAGCCAATACAGGCATGAAAATAAGAGGAATAGGAACCGCGCAGGTATCGCAGGAAGAATTAATCGCTCACCTGAAGTTTATCAGTGAAAATTCAGGATACACGAAATTCCAAGGCATATGGGTCGAAGGCAGCAAGTTAGCCACACTGGAAAACGCGTATGACATTTTGAAGACTCCAAGAGGCCCAGACAGCATGAAAATGAGAGCAGAACAACAACTGCTCGTCCTCTGGCTCAACTTGGCCGACAAGGCATTCTGGAATACTCAACTCAGCCAAGACACTGTCTACGTATACTGCCAATACACTTTCGACGAGAATGACGGACTGGCCATAATAGGCGAAGCAGTACTCTTCTGCGAAGCCGAACTGCTCAAACCAGACGGCAGCTACGAAGCGACCAAAAACATCTGCGACAGCATCAACAATAATTTAGGGATACTTTGGGGAACATAAGCAGAATCAAGCTAAACATACAGGCCGTAATTGGTCTTCCACGTGCGCTGTTATTGTGTACCTTTTTCTGGTGTGCGTGAGCTCTTTGATTTCAGGCGTACTCCGTAGTATGAACGGAGAAAGCCGTGCAGTAAGTGAAAGAAATCATTCCGGTTCGACTTATACGAAAGGTTCTCAAGTTCGACGAAATCAAAGAATTCGTAGATCATAAGGTCTTGGCTAAGTCGTTTTAAGCTTTCAAAATCTATTCCTCTTAGCGCTAAGATTGTCATTCTTGTGAATGTGTTTTTCAAAGAAAACAGCCTTTGTACGAGTTCTGGAGTTACATTTTCACTCGTATAGTAAAGCGCCCATCTTTTAGTCTTTAGAAGAGACTTCTTCGTTGCCACTAATGCAAATTCAAAGTCACCCACTTCTACGTTCCCTTCGGTTGGCATATTGTCCCCTATCCATCGTCTGAAGTCGTCTAGGATCTCCTTGATTCTAGCCTCTTTTTGAGTTGATGTTAATTTGACTTGGATAGCATCCACACTTTTTACCACGCGTGCTGGGACTCCGATAGCAAAGGCTCTGCGCGGTATTGACTTGGTGACGACTGCCCCGGTTCCAATCATGGCTTCTTCGCCTATGGTCACTCCTGGAAGAATTGTGGTGTTTGGAGGAATCCAGGCTCCTCGTTTAATCAAAACAGGCGCAAATTTTCGCGGATATCCTTCAGTATAAGGGGGCCAGACTCCGTGAGTGTATATGTCACCTCCTAATCCAACGTCATCTTCGAGGACTACTTGCTCAGCTACATTAATATGTGCCCTTTGCCCAATGTAGCATCTTTTGCCTATATGGCAACCACTTTCGCCGCCTATCACGACTTCACTGGCAATTATTGCATCTTCGTCTACAACTATTTCTTTGCAGACAATATGTACACTGTTACCAATAGAAGCACCTTGTCCAAGGGTGATTTTCTCAGCAAATATATATGAGCCCAAACCAATGTGCATATTTTTTCCAATGGTTGCTCCAAGCGCTCGATAAACCAAGAGTTTTATGAAGGATGGAAGGAAAAGAGTAAGACCTACAATTATCTTTTTTCCAGTGGTTATTTTGAGCATCTGTAATCTGTTATTTGAATTATGGTATGTGTTTTTAAGTTTGTGTGTGATAAAAAATACAGGTTTAAGAGAAGTTACTTTTGTCCTTTTCTTACAATATTTCAAAAAGATATCTTCAATTCGTTTCTTCCTTTCCACAAATTAAAACAGAAAAGTAAAAACTTTCCCTTCTCTAGAACATTTTTTCCTGTTATCTTTTGATCATTGACACGCACGCTTGCACGCTGAAAACCGGAAGGAAAATAAGCTCTTAGCGAAAGGTTTTCATAGTCTTGAGGCGAATTAACGACAAACTTGAGTTCAGAACAATTATATGAACTCTCTTGAAACAGTATTTTACTTCTAAAATTCCACCACTCAGCAAGTTTTTGACCGTTTGTATACCATGGATTAAATGATGAAGAATAAGCTAGGATTTTCTCGTATAGTTCAAACCATGATCTTTTTCTTTCTCTGTCAGTTGATACGTGCCACTGCAACGCAAGCACACCTTGATATTTATGTATTGTATCCACAAGTTGCTTACTGATTTCAAATCCCTTCTCGGGTCCTACCGCTAGATATTCCTCTTGATACAGTGTGCCATCCATTAGGCTAAAGGGTATCTCAAGGATAGATAATGATCGTTTTTTCTTGAAGTCCCACGGCTTGAAAGGTAGACAAGTTGCCGCTCTAAACCCTGAGTCTTGAGGATATCCGAAGCTTGAGTCGTAAATGAAGCCAAGGGCTTCCTGATGAGACCATGTGTTGGGAACCTTGATCCTTACATAATGCTGCGTTGTTCCTACTACTTTCTCTCCTAATGCTCTTTCTAAGGATAGTTTTTCCCGCTTGATCATTTGTATATTATCATGTGAATGGTAACTTCCGTGGAGTCCTACCTCGCAGCCTTTTTCTCTGAGGAACCTCAAAACCTCAATTATCAGTGGGTTATGGAAATCATAGTCCGAGTCTTTATCTGCGAAGTTGCTAAGAAAATAGAAGGACGAAGTAGCCCCAAACCGCTGTTCTATTGATAAAAGTAGGCCAAAATTCCAGAACGGGCTGGAGTCCAAAAGTCTGCGTGACATGAATTTCGGAAGGAACTTCAGCGTGTCTCTGGATGCTGATATATGAGACCTATGGACAATAAATGCCATGGCGGCGGCCAATGTTAGAAGACTAATTTTTAGACAATCAGCGATTCTTCCGGATCTGAGAGCGGCTATGGCGCTTAGGAAGGTTTTGAGACCTCCAATACATTCCACGTCGTGAGCCAAACTTACGCACATGTCGTGATTTCTTGGATGAAACCACTTGTGAACGAGTGGAGTGTTCGTCTGTTTGGCAAACTCCAGAAGTACACGAAATAATAGTCTCTCGTAGATGTTGACTATTGGGGTGCGCAGAAATCCCTTTCTGCTGATTTCTATTCTTCTTCCATCTATTCTTCCATGCTTGTCAAGCAGCTTTAGAGATGATAGAGTGTCATCTGATAGGATAGCTTCGCTACCTGCCAGTAGATATGATGCGGATTTGAAAATTGGAGGAGCTATTATGGCAATGGGTCGCCCATTTAGCTCGCCTAATACTACTCCTGCACTTGACCCATCGTCACTTTCTATTTTTCCTAACTGTCGAACCAGACCTTCTTCAAATTGTAATGCGGGGAATTGATAGAAGAACGGCACCGTGTCTATTCCTTTGACCATAAGGGTTCCTGAGATTTTCGGAGGAGCCTTCCCTCTGTGGTTCATTATTCTGCATCGGATATCCTCACAAAGCTCGTCCGGAACGTGTCCAGTTAGTAGGAGAGCGTTTTGAGATCTGCCCAAGATTATACCATCGGAAGGCTCCATTTCAGAAGTTTCTGGAAGGATTAAGACCTGTGAGGCTTTGTTTTGACTCTCCAAAATCTTTAGATTGTTTGCTACTCTGAATGGCAGACCTAAATGACTCAGCATTTCTGTGCAAGCGTATCTTACACCGTCTTCAGAGTTTCCGTATAGCAAGACTTCAAGCATCTCTCAACCCAATCCTATTGAATTCAGACTCTGGACGGGATTTTTAAATTGAACGGGTAATTTTATACGTTTAGCTCTTTTGTCTTTTGAAACGATGCTTGAGGGTCCTCCTGTAGAATTTCTTAGAGACATATAATCTTTCTTCGTCTCCCCGAGTTCTGTCCAATTTATTGGAACGTGAAACTAATGGCGCGCCTAGATTGTCAATTTCCTGAAAAAAGTATCTCTCGATATATCTTCAATAGTTTTCCAGCTACGTTTTCTAGATTGTGGGTCTCCAGGATTCTTTCACGGTCTGTGATCATCCCGTTCCAGCCTATCACTTTGCACCCACATGCCAAGGCTTCAAGAGCTGTTTTGGACAGACTTGAAATGCTAAACCTATCAAAGAGCACTTCGAACTGATTTAAGAAGTTGGGCATTTCACTATACGGAATAAGCTTGCCTTGAATCGTTAATTCCAGACCCATGTCTTCACAATTCATCTGCACAATCTTCTCCATCTCAGGCTCATACCACTTTCGGAAATACAATGCTTTTCCACGTCTCTGCGGATTTTTCAAAGGTTTGAAAACGGGATCTATGGGATTTGGCAACCATACTGCTTTAGGATATAAAGACAATAAATCAGGGGTGCTAACGAGAACTCGATCACAAATTTGCAGAGCGACTTTTGTCGGCATTCTATTATGAGAACTTCTCAATTCTGTTCCGTGTAGGTGAACTACAAGTTTAGCTCTAGAAGTCTTAAGAGCAAAAATGTGAATGTTAAACGATATCCAATAAGCCAAACTGTGGATATGCAAAACATCATAACCTTGACTTTTTTTTAGGATACGAAGCCAAAATACTGGCCAGGGAGCATCTAAAACGGTTTCATG
>Ga0224501_10001064_pt1 | contig 21038 bp, 16 predicted proteins | sample SF_Oct11_sed_USG_4_FD_169105 | JGI IMG/M metagenome (GOLD analysis project Ga0224501, IMG submission 169105) | Sediment microbial communities from San Francisco Bay, California, United States - SF_Oct11_sed_USGS_8_1 | ecosystem: Environmental > Aquatic > Marine > Sediment | place: USA...
GCAAAAGATTGAAGAGAAACTCAAGTGCAAGGTAGGGCAGGCGAGACGGGGGCGGCCGAGGAAGAGAGTGGATAATGGATAGATGAACGGGTTTAAAATCTGTTTCTTAAATGAAAAAGGCCCCACGGTGCGGGGCCTTCTTTTTGCGTGCCTGAAGTGATTAAGCCGCAGGCCGCTTCTGATCCTCGCGCAGTTTGGTGGCGAGGATCTCATCCGCATCATCAATATCGACTTCGTTCCCCTCTTTATCAATGAGTAGTTGCTCGAAGTCATTCCAGCCCCTGATGCCGGTCTTCAGTGAGCTGACGTTCTTGAAGCCCATTTTCATCATGGTGTGGGCGGCGAGGACGCTGCGGTTGCCTGAGCGGCAGATGACAATGATTTCACGCTCACGACCGGAGGCAAGCTCCGGCACGGTATCGTCGTAGTCCCAGTCACAGGCGGCCTCTAACAAACCACGCGGTACGTGAATAGAGTTAGGGATGGCCAGGGCGTCGTACTCATTGGCCTCACGCACGTCGAGCAGTAGTGGCGGGGTATCCTGCTGCAGCTTCTCTTCCAGATCCCAGGGGAAGATTTCCTCTACCTCGGGCAAGCATTCGGCGATAAGGTCGTTAAAGTGCTTCATGGTCGTATTCCACTGTCGCTGTATAATATTAGAGCGGGCTAATTCTACTGACTTTGGCACGTTTGCTCAAAGTCAGCCTCATTCTGTTATTATGGGGTAATTCACAGCTAAACAGTAGGGTACTGATTGTGGAAACCAAGATCTCCATCGAACAACTCAAGTCGGGCTCACCCGAAGATGCACTCGCCTCCAGCGGCCCCGGCTGTGAGGAGAAAGAGCCCTATGCCCTGATGGTGCTGGGTGACAGTATGGAACCGGAGTTCAAGGAGGGGGAGGTACTCGTCATTGAGCCTGGCGCTAACTATCACGATGGCTCCTACGTGATCGCCTATCACAACGATGAGTATATCTTCCGCCAACTGCGGGTGGTGAAGGGGCAGTGGTTCCTGACACCGCTCAATCCCAACTACGTCTCGGAGCAGATCGCCGGCCCCGAGGCTATTAAAGGGGTGATTACGCAGAAGAAGATGCCGGGTGGACGGCATAACCGCAAGAATTACGATTGATCGTAGGGCCTGTCAGTGACAGGCCCTATGTTTCGACTCTCGGTAGCACTTGATATAGAACAAGAACGCTACAACTGTATTGCCATAGAATCGTCTGAGCTGCAGAAAAACGGTGGATAAGGGGGAGCAAGATAGAATGGGTTTATGGGCAAAATATCTGCTCCCACGGTTTCTGGTGATTCTCTCCCTTTGTTTCAGCCACTCAGTTAGTGCTACAACCGGTAGTTCTTCCTCATCCCTGACAGATTTTTTTCCGCAAGCATCCGGCGTTGGCGACTACTCGGGTGATCCCCCCAGCGCCCCCGTCTATCAGGCGGGGGAGACGATTGGCTATCTCCTTCATACCATTGATATTGCCCCCATTCCCGCCTATTCCGGCAAACCGATGGATATGCTGGTCGGTATCGACCTGCAGGGGGTAATTCGCGGGGTGAAGGTGATTGAACACCATGAACCGATTCTGCTGGTCGGTATTCCAGAGTCCACCCTGGAGGAGTTTGGCCGCCAGTATGTAGGGCGTCGGGTCGACGAGCACATTCGTGTCGGAGGTAGCGGTGGTGAAGGTGGGAGCGATATCGATGCGGTCTCCGGGGCCACGGTGACCGTTATCGTGATGAACCGGGCGATCATGCGGGCGGCACAGCAGGTGGCGATTAGTCGCGGTATCATCCCCGATCCCGCATTGACCGGTAATGCTGTTCCCCAGTTGCGCAGCGACTACTACGAAAAGCGCAGCTGGCAGCAATTGGTAGAGAGCGGTGCGGTGCAACGGTTGCTGCTGAGTCGTGGTGAGGTCGATAAGTCATTTGCAGGAACTCCTGCACAAGGGAGAGATGAGGCGCCTGCCAGTGAGAAGGGGAGCCCCTTTATTGATCTCTATTTTGCCTACCTGAATGCCCAGACAACCGGTCGCAACCTGTTGGGAGAGGAGGAATATCAGTGGCTGATCTCTGAGCTCAATGAGGGGGAGCACGCCATTGTCGTGCTGGCCGATGGCCTCTACTCCTATCGTGGCTCCGGTTTTGTTCGAGGTGGCATCTTTGACCGTATTCTGGTGCACCAGGGGGAGCGCGAGATCGCCTTTCGTGATTTAGACTACCATCGCCTCGGTGACCTCTATGCCGAGGGGATGCCTCCTCTGGCGGAGCGCTCAATCTTCATCATTCGTGAGGATTATGCCTTTAAGGCCGGTCTCCCCTGGGAGTTGGAACTGCTGATCAAACGCCAGACCACCCCGCTGGAGAGTGTCTTCTCCCGTTTCTCAAAACAATACCGCCTGCCCGTGGAGTACACCTATAAGCAGAGTAGTGTAGAGGGTGATGAGGCGATCTGGCGCGGAGTGTGGCACGACAAGCGTTTCCAGATCGTGGTGCTGGTGAGTGGACTGCTGCTGCTGACGGTTATTATCGTGCTGCAGGATTTGCTGGTGCACTACCCACGCCTGTTGAGTGCACTGCGCAACGGCTTCTTGCTCTATACCCTTCTCTTTATCGGCTGGTATATGCTGGGGCAGATCTCCATCGTCAATGTCTTCACCTTTACCGCCGCGGTGATGAATGGTTTTCAGTGGGAGACCTTCCTCATCGATCCGATTATGTTCATTCTCTGGAGCTTTGTGGCCGCTTCCCTGCTGATGTGGGGGCGTGGTGTCTATTGTGGCTGGCTCTGCCCCTTCGGTGCGCTGCAGAAGCTGGTAAATGAGGTGGCGCTCAAGTTGAAGGTGCCGCAGCTGTTACTACCGCAATTTATCCACGATCGCCTCTGGGGGATCAAATACCTGATCCTGATGGTACTGTTCGCCATCTCACTCGATTCACTGGCCACCGCCGAGCGTTATGCCGAGATTGAGCCGTTTAAAACGGCGATCACGCTGCGCTTTAATCGCGACCTGCCGTTTGCCCTCTATGCGCTCTTATTGGTGGTGATCTCCGCCTTTAACTGCAAATTCTTCTGCAAATATCTCTGTCCGCTCGGCGCGGCGCTGGCGGTGCCCACCAGGCTCAGCCTGGTGAACTGGCTGCGGCGGCGCAAGGAGTGTGGCAACCCCTGCCAGACCTGTGCGGTGGAGTGTGAGATTCAGGCGATCAGCAGTCGTGGCGATATTCAGCTCAATGAGTGCCACTTCTGTCTCGACTGCCAGGTAACTTACTACGATGAGCGGAAGTGTCCACCTCTGGTCAGGGAGGCAAAAAAACGACAACAGGCTACAATGATGGAGGCAGATCATTGAGTAATTGAGCAGGGTGTGTTTAACATGCTCAAACCGATCACAAGAAATCACGCTGAGTGAACAATCAAACCGCAGCTACTGTGGCGGGGGCAATTTACAACGTCAACTGGAGGAAGTTACATGAGTGAAGAACAAGATAACGGCGTAACGCGCCGCAAATTTTTAAGTGCGTCGGCCCTCGCAGGTGTTGCGGGAGTAAGCACAGGTCTGGTCGGCTGCGGTAGTGAGGGCCAAAAGACGGTAACCAAGGAGGTCAAGCCTGCCGGACACGTTGGGCCTGGAGAGCTTGATGAGTACTACGGCTTCTGGAGTGGTGGCCACTCCGGTGAGGTGCGGATCCTGGGGTTGCCCTCCATGCGCGAGTTGATGCGCATCCCCGTGTTCAACGTCGAGAGCGCTACCGGCTGGGGCATCACCAACGAGAGCAAGGAGATCATGGCGCCGGGCGGTGGCCCCTATCTCAATGGTGACGCGCACCACCCGCACATGAGCATGACCGACGGCCGTTATGACGGCAAATATGTCTTCATCAATGACAAGGCCAATACCCGTGTGGCGCGTATCCGCTGCGATGTGATGAAGACCGACAAGATGATCGCCATCCCCAACGTCTCGGCGATCCACGGCCTGCGTGTGCAAAAGGTGCCGCATACCAAGTATGTCTTCTGCAACGCCGAGTTCCGCATCCCGCAACCCAACGACGGGCGTGACCTGACCGACCCGACCAAGTACCGCACCATGTTCAATGCTATTGATGCAGAGAGCATGGAGGTGGCCTGGCAGGTGATAGTCGACGGCAACCTCGACAACACCGATGCCGACTACAAGGGCACCTACGCCTGCTCCACCTGTTACAACTCCGAGGGTGCGGTGGATCTTGCCGGTACCATGCGCAACGAGCGTGACTGGGCCGTGGTATTCAATATTCCACGCATTGAGGCGGCGATCGCCGCGGGTAAGTTCACCACCATCGGTGACTCCAAGGTGCCGGTACTGGACGGTACCCACGGCTCCGAGCTGACCCTCTATATCCCGGTTCCGAAGAGCCCGCACGGCATGAACACCTCGCCTGATGGGGAGTACTTTGTCGCCAACGGCAAGCTCTCACCCACGGTAACGGTGATCTCCATTGCCAAACTGGATGAGTGGTTCGACGGCAAGCTGAAAGACCCGCGTGATACCGTCGTGGCAGAACCGGAGCTGGGCCTGGGTCCGTTACACACTGCCTTCGACGGTCGTGGTAACGCCTATACCACCCTGTTCATCGATAGCCAGATCGCCAAATGGAGTGTCGCCGATGCGATCCGTGCCTATAACGGTGAGAAGGTCGACTACATCAAGCAGAAGCTCGATGTGCAGTATCAACCGGGTCACAACCACACCACCATGGGTGAGACACGCGATGCAGACGGCAAGTATCTGGTCTCGCTGTGTAAATTCTCCAAGGACCGTTTCCTGCCGGTGGGTCCGCTGCACGCGGAGAACGATCAGTTGATCGACATCTCGGGTGAGGAGATGAAGGTGGTACATGACGGTCCCACCTTCGCCGAGCCGCATGATTGCTGTATCGTGCATCGCAGCAAGATGAAGCCGGCAAAGCTGTGGACACGTGACGACCCGATCTTCGCCTCAACCGTGGCGATGGCCAAGGCCGATGGCGTCACCCTGGAGACCGACAACAAGGTGATCCGTGACGGCAACAAGGTGCGGGTCTACATGACCTCGATCGCCCCCAACTTCGGTATGAATGATTTCACCGTCAAACTGGGGGATGAGGTGACGGTGGTCATTACCAACCTCGATCAGGTGGAGGACGTGACTCACGGCTTTGTCATGGTCAACCATGGTGTGTCGATGGAGATCGGTCCGCAGGCAACCGCTTCGGTGACCTTTAAAGCCGATAAACCCGGGGTGCAGTGGTTCTACTGCCACTGGTTCTGTCATGCACTCCATATGGAGATGCGCGGTCGGATGCTGGTAGAGGCCTGATCATTAGCCAAACCCTGTGCGGCGGCAGGTGAAATACCTGCCGCCGCCTTTTTGTGCCATGTATCGATACATCATATCTTTTTTTACGAATTCTCTACTGCTGGGATTGAGTCTCTACGCCTGTCTGTCACAGGCGGAAGTACACACTCTCACCCCGCAGGGATCGTCTCCTGATGTGGTCATTAACAGTGCCGCGGCGGGAGATACGATCCACTTTACTCCCGGGAACTACCGGGTGAATCTCTATCTCGACAAGTCACTAGTGCTCGAAGGGGAGGCAGAAGCCATCCTCAATGGTGGTGGCGATGGAAATGTGATTACCGTCGCTGCCAGCGGTGTTGTGATCCGAAACCTTAAGATCGTCTCATCGGGACATAATCTGACCGAGATGAATGCGGGTATCTTTGTTGAGCGCACTGCCGACAATGTTCTTATTGAGAATAACGAGTTGGATAATAACGCCTTTGGCATCTGGCTCGATGCCAGCAAGGGGGCTCGGGTGATCGGCAACCGTATTCACGGCGAGCCGCATCGCCGCTCACAGGATCGAGGTAACGGGGTACACATGTATGCCACCACCGATGCGCTGGTACGTGGTAATGAGATCTGGGAGACCCGTGACGGGGTCTACATCGACACTAGCAACCACAATACCATCGAGCATAACACCATGCATGACCTGCGTTATGGGGTCCACTACATGTACTCCCATCACAATAAAGTGATTGGCAACCGTACCTATAACACACGTACTGGCTATGCCTTGATGCAATCGAAATATCTGACTGTACTAAACAACCGTTCGGAGGGGGATCGCAACTACGGCATCCTGATGAACTTCATCACCAATAGTGAGATCGCTGATAACCGGGTCATCGATGTACAGGTGGGGGCAGCCTATGTCACTGGTGGTGGCGATATTACCGGCGCAGAGGGCAAGGCGCTGTTTGTCTACAACTCACAGTTTAATCAGATCCATGACAATCTCTTTGCCCGTAGTGACATAGGTATCCACCTTACCGCCGGCTCGGAAGACAATACCCTGTTCGGCAACGCCTTCATGGGGAACCGGGTTCAGGTGAAGTATGTAGCCAATCGACTGCAGGAGTGGTCGCACCAGGGACGGGGCAATTTCTGGAGTGATTACCTCGGCTGGGATCTGAATGCCGATGGGGTTGGCGATAAATATTATGAACCGAATGACGCCGTCGATAAGCTACTGTGGCGATACCCGACGGCCCGTGTGTTGATGAACAGCCCGGCGGTGGAGACGCTGCGCTGGGTACAGGAGCAGTTCCCTGTATTCCGGCCGCAGGGGGTACGCGACTCGCAACCGCTGATGCTCTCTCCGCTGGTTGAGGAGTTAAATGGATGAGTTATGGCACAGTAGCCCCGCTGGTTGAGTTGCAGGGGGTAGAGAAGCGATATGACGGGGTGCACGCCCTGCGAGGGATAGACCTTCGCGTTGAGCCGGGTGAGATTCTGGGGCTGCTGGGACACAATGGGGCAGGCAAGACCACCACCATGAAACTGATCATGGGGGTGTTGCAGGCCACTGCCGGAACGGTACGGCTGTTTGGCCACTCGCCGATTGGGGGGGATGCCGATCAGCTGCGTCGCCACCTGGGCTACCTGCCGGAGAATGTCAGTTTCTATCAGCACCTCAGCGGTCGTGAGGTGCTCGATTACTTTGCCCGCCTGAAGGGGTGCGATCTCAAAGAGAATAGCCGTCTGCTGGAGCGAGTTGGCCTGGGGGATGCTTCGCACCGGCGCGTGGGGACCTATTCTAAGGGGATGCGCCAGCGCCTCGGTCTGGCTCAGGCGGTACTAGGCGCTCCGAGATTGCTGGTGCTGGATGAGCCGACCGCTGGTCTTGACCCCGAGGCGACGGGAGATTTTTACACCATGATCGATGAGGTACGCGAACAGGGGTGTGCGGTACTGCTCTCCTCACATGTGTTGCCGGGCATTGAGCGCCATGTGGATCGGGTGGCGATCCTGGGGAGCGGACGATTGCTGGGGTGTGGTTCGCTGGCTCGGCTCTCCGCAGACGCGGCACTACCCTCGACCATTCGGATTAGTGGCGACTGGGCGGGGGTTGACTGGCAACAGCGGCTGGCAGGTCACCCGGTGGAGTTTCGTCACATCAATGGGCACCGCATGGAGCTGACCATAGGCGGGGAGCGTAAACTGGAGCTCATGCGTCTGCTGTTGAGTGAATCGGGGATATCGGATATCGAGGTCAGCCAGCCGACACTGAATGACCTTTACGCCTACTACAATCGCAGTGGTGTACAGGAGGTGGCGTCGTGAGGGCGATCTGGATCGTTGCCGCCAAGGAGTTTCGCGACGGCCTGCGCAGTCGCTGGGTCGCTGCCATCGCCCTGGTCTTTGCCGTGCTCGCCATCGGCCTGGCCTACTTCGGTGCCTCCGCCTCGGGGATGGTCGGTTTTACCTCGCTGGCGACAACCATCGTTAGCCTCTCCAGTCTGGCGATCTTTCTTATCCCGCTAATTGCCCTGCTACTCGCCTATGACTCGATCATCGGTGAGGATGAGCAGGGAACGCTGCTACTGCTTCTAACCCATCCGTTAAGACGTTCTCAGCTGCTACTGGGGAAGTTTGTCGGCCACGCCTCAATCATGGCGGTGGCAACGGTACTGGGTTTTGGCGGTGCGGCACTGCTGATCGCCACCATTAGCGGCGGAGCTGATGGTGAGCTGTGGCGCGCCTTTGGCCTCTTCATTATTAGTGCCACGCTGCTCGGCTGGGTCTTTATCGCCATGGCCTATGTGGTGAGCGTAGTGGTTAATGAAAAATCCCGCGCCGCTGGGGTATCACTGCTGCTCTGGTTCTGGTTTGTACTGATCTTCGACCTGCTGCTGCTTGGCGCGATGGTACTCAACAAGAACAGCGCGGGCGGGGAGTGGCTGAGTTACCTGCTGCTGCTCAATCCTACTGACATGTTCCGGCTGGCCAACCTTTCTGGGTTTGAGGCGGCACGCAACTATACTGGCCTCACCTACGTCGCCGGTGGTCCGCTGTTCGACCCGATGATGCTGACTGTGTTTTTGTCGCTCTGGGTGGTGGTGCTGCTGTCGCTGGCGGGATGGTTATTCAATCGACGCAGGGTGTAATCAGCAGACCGTTACTGCGTCGCTATTGTAGTGATTGACTAGAGAATTTATGAGAGTGGAGGGGACGATAATGAAGAGAGTTATCAAGCGAGGTCTGTTGATAATATTCGCCGCGTTTGTTGCTGTGGCCTGTAATGCTGAGAACAATAGTGCGGTGGCTCCGCTATCGACCATTGAGGCGGGTGAGAGTTGTCATGTCTGTGGCATGATCGTGGCCAACTTCCCCGGCCCGAAGGGCCAGACGGCAGTGAAAAACCGAGAGAAGACGCTAAAGTTCTGCTCCACCGCCGATCTCTTTACCTGGCTGCTGCAGCCGGAGACCGGGGCGATTGTGCAGCAGGTCTATGTTCACGACATGGGTGCTGCCGGCTCCTCATGGGAACATCCCAGCGACGCCCACTACGTCGATGTAAAACAGGCGTGGTATGTGGTGGGTGGCGATCAGATGGGGGCGATGGGGGCCACCCTCGCCAGCTTTAAAGAGAAGGGGGCGGCAGAGCACTACATGAAGCAGCATGGTGGTGCGTTGAAAGGTTATGACGAGATTAACCTTGAGTTGATGGCGAATCTCAATAAGCCGACGGCCCACCAGATGCCGATGTCACACGGACACTGAGCTGGCTGGTGGCGGCGCGGCTACTGGTGACTCAGTAGCAGTGCGCCACATAGCTTGTAGAGGATCCTCGCCCCCACATTGGCATCCCACTCACCCTCTCCCGGAGAGACCTCGCAGAGGTCAAAGCCGATGATCTCACGCCCGCTCTTTGCCACTATTTCGAGTAGATAACACGCCTCATCATAGCTGAGACCTCCCGGTACGGGGGTACCGGTACCGGGGCAGTAGGGCGGGTCGAGCGCATCGATATCGAAGGAGATATAGACCCGCTCGGGAAGCTCATCAACGATACTCCGGGCTACTTGGTGGAAGCTCTCGCCATTCGCCTTGCGGGCAAAGAGATCCGCGCCATAGTGTACGGCGATACGCCCGCTGTTGGCCCTGGCGTAGTTTGCCTCGTCACGGGAGTAGTCGCGAATTGCCACCTGAACCAGTTTGGTGACTGACGGATAATTTTCCAGAACGTTGTAGAAGATCGAGGCGTGTGAATGGGTAAAACCTTCGTACGAAACCCGCAGGTCGTGGTGGGCGTCGAGGTGGAGGATGCCGAACTCACTCTCCTCGGCGAGGGCCTGAATGAGCCCCTGTGGTGATGCGTGGTCCCCCCCGACTACGGCGGCCAGTTTGCCCTCCTGGCGGATCGCCTTCGCCTGCTGATAGACGTAGTGATTGAGCTGTTCACTCGCAGCGTTAACCATCGTTGATTCGGTGATGGCAGCCTCATTTCGTTCCAGTGCCTCGATCACCTTCAGCGCCGCCTGGCGCGTCTCGGCATTAAGAGATTCAATCTCACTACTCTGCTCGATAAAGGTGATCCCCGCCCTGTAGGGCTGACCAAAGGCGCTATCCTCCAGGTCCAGCTGATGGCTGGCGCTAATGATCGCCTGGGGGGCCGCACTGGTGCCACCGCCATAGGAGGTGGTCGCCTCCCAGGGCACCGGGATCAACAGTAGTGTTGCCTCAGCGGGGTCGAGAGAGGCGCCGAGGAAACCGGCATCGCTGGCGGGAGGATTTCCCTGCTCCAGCTCATTAATGGTCTGCTGCAGGGTGAGCTGTTGAGGCATTCTATTCATCCTACGAAAAAGGGGGCCAAAGCCCCCGATTGTAGTGCAGTGTACGGTTTATCGGCTACTTCTGAACACTATCGATAACGTAGCTCTTCTCAAAGTAGACGGCATAACCGGGATAGTCCCAGCGGATAATGGGTGGGTCACCAACCGGTGCGTTAATCCCCATCGGTTTACCATAACGCTTCTCGACGTCACTCATGCGCAGACCGCGCTGAGGCATATCAATGACCTTACTGGGTTTCGCCGCAGGACCACTAGTCTCTATCACGGTACCCGTTACCACCTCCACAGATTCACCCTCTTCACTGACCTCAGCGCCATCAGCGATATCTTCATGGACTTTAGCGTCACTATCCTCTGCAGAGGGTTCCTCCGTCGCTGGCTGAGCTGTCTCGTCAGCAGGCTCTTCAGCCAGCGAGGAGCCCTGTGAGTCGTCAACGTCGGCAGATTCTTCTGTGCTCACCTGAACCGGCGGCTCGATAGATGTATCACTCATCTCGCTCTCCATCGCCTCCTGTTCAGCAGCGGCCTCTGCCATTCCAGGATCCATGGTCTCATTCATCGCCTCGGTTTGATCAGTGGCGGCTATCTCTTCGGCTGAGAGCGGAACCGTGGCGAATATGGCTATTACCATAGTGACGCCGATGAGGAGATGTGATCGCATTATCCTGCTCCTTGCTATATCTTGAACTGATATTAACTATTATAACCAACTAATTGAAAGATACGCTATTTTTCCCCTTTTGGTAAATAGCTATGAATAAGTGATCTTTTAAATGATCACAAAATTGAAAATGGCAAACTCTGTACGATTCTGCAGTGTTATGTACGTAGTAAGAGGAAATAACTAAACCAGAGGGCATAATATCAGTAATTTTTATATGGTTTGACATGTAGCACAACTGAGCATAAAATTCTGTGAATAATATAACAAAATTAGAGTCTTATGTACCAAAGGTGGTGTAAATACATAGGTTTATTTCCTATGTCACTCTCTATCACGGCCTCAGCCACCACCGTAGTGGCTGTTCTCCTATCTCTATACTCCCACCCTGGCCACGCACTAACCCTTGCCGAATTTGTAGCTGAGGTGGTCCAAACGAACCCTGAGGTGCTACAGGAAGTCCATCGCCATCGCCAGGTGATGCAAGAGAGGACGATTGCCAACAAAGGGTGGCGCCCCAGCGTTGATTTGCAGGCATCAACGGGGATCTATAGTACTAAATCCCCCGCAACCAACCAGCTAAGAAATGACTACGATAGCACCATGGCTCAGGTTACGGTTACGCAAAACCTGTTCAATGGCTATGATACGACCTACCAAATCGAGCAGAACCGGGCTCGTCTTGAATCGGCCATGTATATGGTCTATGACAAGGCCGATAATTTAGCTCTGGAGGCGGTTAGAGCCTATCTTGAGGCACTCAAACAATTACGACTGTTTGAACTGGCCGTTGCCAATGTTGAGTCCCATGAGCGAGTCTTTGGGCAGATTAGAGAGCGTACGCAATCTGGCGTTGGCTTGCGTTCTGAAGAGGAGCAAACAGCGGGACGTCTCGCCCAGGCGCGTGCAGGAATGTATGCCCAACGTAATAATCTTGAAGATAGTATGACGGTCTTACATCGTTTGCTTGGGCGGTATGTCCATAGTAGTGAACTGCAGGATACAAATCTCCCGAAAAATCTGGGGGGAACACTTGATGAGGCAATAGAGAAGGCGCTAACTAATCACCCGGCCCTTAAACTTTCACATTTAAATATAGATGCCAGTCAGGCCGATTATAAGCGCTCGAACAGTAGTATGTTGCCTCGCGTAGATCTACAGTTACAGGCTCTGATGGGTGATAATCTCAGCGGCTATACTGGACCTACAGATGAGTACAGTGTTGCACTAAATCTCAGATACAACCTCTACAATGGCGGAGCTGATGCGGCTGAGCAGAAGCGACGGATCAGTGCTGTACATGAAAACACCGAATTTGCCAATCAGGTACGCCGCGAAGTGATACAGGCGTTACGTCTCTCCTGGATTGCCAATGAGACGCTGGAAGAGCAGATAAGATATCTGACTGAACACGTTGAGCGCGCCGGCCAGACAAGTAGTGCCTATCAGGAGGAGGTCTTTCTCGGGCATCGTAATTTAATCGACCTTCTTGATGCTAAAAATGAAGAGAATATCGCTATGCGTAGTGAGGTAGAGGCCGAATATACCTTAATGAGTGCTCGTTACCGTATTCATGAGGGGGTCGGTAGTCTATTTGAGAGTATGAATCTGGCAGTCATGGTAGATGAAAAAGGGATGAAGATTATCGAATTGGAGCTTATGCAGGAGGATACGCTACCGACAGTGGCTGACATGGATGGAGACAGTCAGATTAATCGCCAGGATCAATGTGACAACAGCTTGCCCGACGCGAAAATAAACAGATTCGGCTGCGTTGAACGTGAGGTGATTGTCGAAAACTTGAACTTTATTTATGACACTGCTCGGCTAGTAGACGAGTCGAGAAAACGACTTAGACTGGTAATCGCTCGTATTGAGACCATGAATCCTGAGTCAGTAACCATAGTTGCACATGCTGATGCCAAGGGTGAGATCGACTACAACCAGAAACTATCTCAGAGGCGCGCTGAAGCAGTACGACAGCGATTTGTGGAAGCAGGTTTTGACGCGAAGATTCTCACCGCTGATGGACGAGGTGAATCAGAGCCACTTGCCGATAACATGACAGATGAAGGGAGAGCTCAGAATCGGCGTGTGGAGTTTGTCATCATGCGGCCCTATGCCGCCAGAGAAACTGATTGATAGTTGATATGTTGGTAATCTGCAGCAGAGCGCTATAACCATACTATAGCAAGGCCTATTAACCTGGAGGGCTCTCATCATGGCATTAATAGAGGGACTGGATATACTCTAGATTGGATGGGATGGTGTCAGGTTGGTGATTGGTAATGAAATTTGTTGCTGTATTTAAGTATAACTACTGGTGTGGGTTAATTTATAGATTAACAGCGGAGATAACTGGCTAGTCCATGTTACTCGGTCGTAGATTAACAAAGTGTATCTCTGCTGCAGGCATTTTGTTGTTTAGCATATCAGCATTGACAGAACAGTCGCAATATATCCCATTTATCGACAAGGAGTCGCTTGATCGGCTTGAGGCAAGTCATGGTCGTAGTGCACGATATCGTGGCGAGGCACTGAATCGATTAATTGAGAATTACCGTGGTTCAGATGTAACGACAAAATTGATAGAGGTTAATCGATTTTTTAATCAATTTTCCTATCTTGAAGATGCCATATTATGGGGAGAGAATGATTACTGGCAGACGCCTGTGGAGTTTCTCGGGAAAAATAGTGGTGACTGCGAAGATTACGTGATAGCTAAATATTTTACCCTGATCGAGATGGGCGTTGATGAGAAACAGCTTTATCTTACATATGTTAAGGCGGTAAAAGAGAATGCGGCACACATGGTGTTAAGCTATTACGAAACACCCGGAAGTGTTCCACTTATTCTCGATAATTACAATAAGAAGATTCTTGAGGCAACTATTCGTAAGGATCTGATGCCAGTATACAGTTTTAACGGAAGCTCACTATTCCTGTCAGGGAGTGTTGGTTTGGGTAGGGCACTGCCAACAGATAAGGTAAAGAACAGCAAGTGGACAAAATTGCTTGAACGTGTCAAAAGGGCGAAACCATGACTCTGTTTAAACAGATTGCAATAAAGATAGCAGTAATATTTGTGCTGCTTCTTGTGGCACTTATTTACAATAATTTTATGCAGACCACACGTTTCATTCAGGGACAGATGCAAAGTATTGCCCATGATATGGTGACAACCCTGGGGGTAACGATTGCTAACGGAATTGATGTAAATGATAAAGCGGCAATCGATACGCTATTTAACACTATATTTGATAGCGGTTATTACAGTCACATTGAATTGCGCTCAATGGATGGAACGCCAATAGCCATGAAGGAGCGTGATATTGAGGTTTCGGGAGTTCCTCGGTGGTTTCAGAAGGTGGTGTCAATTGAACCTGCTGTGGGAACAACTCAAATTATTAAAGGATGGGTACAGTATGGTGAGCTTCGCCTGATACTGCATCCTGGATATGCATATGCAGAGCTTTACGCTGTATTGACGGGAATGCTTTTCTGGTTTGGCGTGTTAGGTGGAATAAGCTATATCACGCTATGGGTGTTGCTGCGTTGGTTTCTTCAACCACTAAAGCGCGTCCAGGAGCAGGCAGAGGCGATACATGATAATCGCTTTATACGACAGGAAAAATTGCCGCGAACAAAGGAGTTAAGGCAGGTTGTTGTAGCAATGAATAGAATGATTGATAAGGTTGAGGCAATTGTTACCGAACAGGCCGACACCTTGAGGCGATACCATTCGTTGCTTTACGTGGATGATGTGACAAATCTCTCGAATCGTCGTTATCTGTTAATGAGGCTCAAAGAGATACTGCAAGATGAAACCAACTCTATGGGAATGCTGGTATTGATCTCCCTTCAAAATCTGGAGCTGGTACAGCAGCGAGATGGTGGAAGGGTTGTCGATTATATTTTGCGCACTATTGCAGGATTGATAGAGAGTGTTACGCCTTCAAAGGCTACTGCGATGGCGGCCAGATTAAATGATGACCAGTTCGCTATCTACCTGTCATGTGATGAAAATAGGGCTAAAGAATATATTGAAGAAATTTTTTCTGCTTTTAGGGGTGAGTGTGAAGAGAAGGGTGTGGCGTTAAATGCTGGTATTGCATCCATCCAGTCTCAGTCGAATATTGCCGAGATACTCTGGCAGGCAGACTTCGCCCTTAATCAGGCAAAGGCGTGTGGCATCTATCAGTTGCATACATTTCATAGTGATCATGATGAAATTCCGCATGACAAACTACATCTTCGGGAATGGCTGGATGAGGCGCTAAATTCACGGCGTTTCTTTATGGTCGCGCAGAGTATCAAAATGGCTGATGATTCAGTGTTTCATCGTGAACTATTTATAAGATTGCGCAATGATATGGGAGATGTTTTAACTGCCGGTCGTATTATGCCTATAGCAACCTCTCTTGGTATGGAGTCTAGTATTGACAGGGAGGTTTTTCGAATGCTTCTCGGTCTAGATAAGGGCATTGGTCCGATTGCAATTAATCTTTCTGGTAGCGTGCTTAGTAGCACAGAGACTTTGGCTGAATTTGAACAGTTCATGCGCAGCTATAAACAACGCAGCGTAGCGCCGCTGTATATTGAATTTAATCACGTATTTATTTCTCAGAATAAGGAAGTAGTTAACTACATTGCAGAACGAATCCGTCATCATGGCTACTATTTTGGTATTGATAACTTTAATTTCGGTGATGATTTGGAAGTTATTCGAGAATTGCGCCCGAGATATATCAAGATTGCCGCGACAAAACTGTACGACATGACCTCTGATGGAAAGCTGGGTGCATTCCAGTCATTAACTACGCTTGCTGTTAGCCTTGATATACAACTAATAGCAGTGGGTATAGACTCTGCTGAACTTCATCACAGGATAAAGCAACTAGAGAGTGTTGCGTTGCAGGGAAATTACCTCGAGGAGCCACTGGAGCTGTAATGAATCACTCAGTCGAGCCGGTATACGATCCACTGCTTGAATGTCTTGTTCTATTCGCAAGACTATATCATCGTCCAATATCACGAGAGGCTTTGATCGCAGGCCTGCCTATACGGCCGGGGAATTATTCTCCAGAACTGTTTTCCGTGGAAAGCTCAAAAGGGCTCTTCTCTCGTGTTGCGAAACGAGCAGGATTTGCCTCAAGATTGGTTAAATGCGAACTGCCAGATATTTCATCCTTATTGCTCCCCTGTATACTTACGTTAAGAGACCGCCGTGCCTGCATTATTGAGTCTATCGACACAAGAGAAGGTCGTGCAAAAATTATTGTTCCAGAGGTTGGTGAGGGTGAGGAGTGGGTTGAAATTGATGCTCTTCAGAAGGACTACCTTGGCTTTGCCTTTCTTCTTAAACGTGAATATAACACTCAGAGGAAAACACCTGATCTGATTAAATTACGTCAAGGCCACTGGTTTTGGGGTACTCTCTGGCGCTCGCGTCAGATATATGGCAGCGTAATATTGGCATCATTAATGGTCAACGTTTTTGTCCTTGCTACGCCTCTCTTTACAATGAATGTCTATGATAGAGTGGTGCCAAATAATGCACTTGATACACTGTGGGTTCTGGCAGTAGGAGTGGGTTTGGTCTATCTGTTTGATACTGTATTTCGATTTATACGTACACATTTACTTGAAATTGCAGGGCGCAAGAGCGACGTTATTCTTTCGTCAATATTATTTGAGCAGTCACTGAATCTTAGAATGGAAGTGCAGCCACCCAGTGTGGGTATATTTGCCAATACTTTGCGAGAATTCGAGTCGATACGAAATTTTCTCACGGCAGCGACGCTTACAGCTCTCGTTGATTTACCTTTTGCAGTAATCTTTCTTCTGGTGATTCTTTATATTGGCGGCGGCATGGTGGTGATTCCTGTCGTCATCATCCTTTTGCTATTGGTTTATGGCTACTTTATGGTCAAGCCGCTCAAGGAAAGTATTGAAAGCACTTATCAGGCGCAGGCTACTAAACATGCGTTGTTGATTGAGAATCTCACGGTTATTCAGACTATCAAAGCACTTGGACGTCACAATCACGCGCAGTGGGAGTGGGAGGAGGCTAGTGGTGATATCGCGCGAAAATCTATTCGCACCAATAACATTTCAAGTTCAATAGGTGTTGTCACCAACCTGTTTGTTCAACTGGCAACTGTCGCTTTAATAATTTCTGGCGTATACATGATTAAGGAGCAGGAGCTAAGCCTTGGTGGACTTATTGCTGTCATGATACTTGCATCGCGCGCCATTAGCCCGATGGGGCAGGTGGCATCACTCATTGCAAGTTTTGAGCAGACAAGAACTGCCTTTAAGTCATTAGATGATCTGATGGGACTGGATGTGGAGAGGGCTGACGACAAAAACTTTGTTCAGCGGAAAACGCTAGATGGCAAAATAGAGATGCGTAATCTCTGTTTTTCCTATCCTAATAGTGAGGGTGACACACTTAATGGTATCAATCTTAAAATCAAACAGGGTGAGCGGGTAGGGATAATTGGCAAGGTTGGTTCCGGGAAAAGTACTATTGGTAAACTGTTACTTAATTTATATCATCCTACAGAAGGTTCCTTACTTGTAGACGGTATTGATATTAAGCAAATCAATCCGGTAGATCTGCGCCGTAATGTTGCCTATGTTTCACAGGATGTAGAGCTTTTGCGTGGCACTGTTCGAGAGAATATCCTGTATAAGGATCCGCAGGCAGATGATGAGCAGTTATTAGAGGCTGCACACATTGGTGCAATTGAGCTTTTCATTAATCGTCATCCGAGTGGCTATGACATGCCGATAGGGGAGCAGGGAGCGGGCCTCTCTGGAGGTCAGCGTCAGTCTGTTGCTATTGCACGAGCGGTATTGAAGAGACCTCCCATAGTTGTGCTTGATGAACCAACCAGTAGTATGGATAACACTACTGAATCACTGATACGTCGTCGTTTGCAATCTTTTGTTGATGGTAGGACATTGATTTTGATTACCCATAAAACCTCAATGCTTGATCTGGTAGATCGACTTATTGTCCTTGATGAGGGGCGCATTGTATTAGATGGTGCTAAAGCTGAAGTCATCGGCAAGTTGCAGAGTAATGACAATGCCAGGTAATGGTTTTATTGACAGGCTCACTCAACGTCTCTCGCGTTTTAAACAGATGACGGGAGCGAGTGACGATATCCTCTCTTCCTCTACTCGTTACAGTGATCAAGACATTGCTTACATGCAAAGCCTTGCGGCGGCCGTGGTGCAGCGTGAACCGAAATTTATGCGTCTCGTTCTTGGGCTCTCTGTACTGGTATTGCTGATGTTTGTTATCGGAATGGGGATCTTTGAACTCGACATTACAGTTAGGGGTGATGGTAAGGTTATACCATCACAGCAGATACAGCATATACAGAGTCTTGAAGGGGGTATAGTCTCAGAAATACTGGTTAAAGAGGGTGAGCAGGTTATGGTAAATGCGCCGCTTATGCGAATCAGTGATATTACCTTTTCAAGCTCATTTGAGGAAAATCGTCAACGTTACCTTATGTTAAACGCAAAAATAGCGCGTCTGCGTGCTGAATCTGGTGAATCTGATTTTGTTGACAATTCAGAGGTGTTAGAGCAGAAACCAGAACTAATGAGCGCTGAGCGTAGTCTCTATGAGACACACAAACGTCAATTTGAACAGGGACAACAGATATTAGAAGAGCAGGTGTTACAGGCTGAAAGTGAATTGACTGAACTTGAGGCGCGTAAGAAGCAACTGGGGCGCAGCGTTGATCTGATTCAGCAGGAGATCGATATTAAAAAGCCATTGGTCAAAAAGCAGCTGGTCAGTGAGGTTGAGTATCTGCAGCTTAAGAGACAGGCATCTGAGCTTGATGGTGAGTTGGAGGGTGTGAGTCTGGCAATTCCTCGTCTAAATTCACGTATCTCCGAGGCGCGTCGCAAGCTTGAAGAGTCGAAACTTAATTTTCAGAATGATGCAAAACTTGAGTTAAGTGAGGCTTTGGGTGAAGTAGCGCAACTCACTGAAACACAGATGGCCTTGAGTGATCGTGTGCGTCGTACGCTATTGCGCTCTCCTGTTTCTGGCACAGTTAAGCGTATCTATAATAATACAATTGGTGGCGTAATTAGGCCGGGTAGTGACGTTGTCGAAGTTGTACCCAATGAGGATGCATTACTGGTCGAGGCTCGTATAAAACCATCTGATATAGCCAATATCTCAGTTGGACAGAAAGCCAGAGTGATTTTTAGCGCATACGACTTTGCAATATACGGTAGTTTGAGTGGGGTGGTTCATTTTATAAGTGCTGATACAATTACCAATGAGAGAGATGAGACCTACTATGTCGTCAGGATACTGCCTGAGCGAGACTATCTTGGTAGTGCAATTAATTCTCTACCCATCAAGGTTGGTATGACTACGCAGGTAGACGTGTTGACGGGTAAACGAACGATATTGCGGTACCTTTTAAAGCCGATAACTCGCGGATTGCACAATGCTATGCAGGAGCAGTAGTCTGGGGTTTTCCATAAATGGTTAACATTCCAAGTGGCTTTATCAGTGTCATCTCAAGATCGAGATCTTACAATAGACACATAAGTTCTATACTTGGTGAGAGAGAGTATCAACTTTATGAAAGCGTCTCGCCGGTATTTATATCAAAGCTTCAGGCGGGTGACATTGTATTGCTACATGCCTCAAGTCTGCATAAATCTGCACCAGACTTCATTGTGCGAATATTGAGTGCTCAACCGGAAGTCTATATCGGTATAGCCTCAGACATTCCTACTATTGAAGATCTGCTGCGGTTTAGTCGTTTATCAGTTAAGGCCTATTTTAATAGCTACATGGCAGCCGTTCACTATGAGCATATGTTGGCGCTACTTAAGCAGGGGTTAAACTGGTTCGCGCCACAGTTACAGGGGCAAATGATAGATTTTCTTCAGCACATGTTTTTAGATGATGTGGCGAAGCTCGATCTCGGTTTGCTCACATCACGTGAGAAGCAGATAGGTGAGGCGGTAAGTAAAGGGATGAGCAATAAGGCGATAGCCTCACATTTCGGTATCACGGAGCGGACCGTAAAGGCTCATTTGACAAATATCTATGCCAAACTTGGGGTAAACAATCGCTCAGAGCTAATGCGGCGCCTCCTTTCTTCCCAACAAACGTAACAGATATCGCTTTATCTGAGCCGGAATTATCAGGGCACTCAAATAAAGCTTACTGTTATATCAGTGTCAATCCGAATGGTTGCTCCTCCGCTATTGGTGTAGATGTTATAGGTATATACGCCATCAGTTGCCGGTGTTGGGATTGTATTCCAGGTCCCGCTGACATTGTTTTGTAAAGTAACAGTATCAACAGCCTCTCCTAGAATGGTCAATTGATTGTTGGCATCGGTAGAGTTGAATACATCGTCGTATGTGATGGTTAGTGCGTCACCGCTACCCTGTTGCAGATCAATCGTCTCAATATTACTTAGAAGACTAAAATCCAGTGTCACCGCTGCAGGAACGATAAGAGTGTCACTTCCACTTCCACCGTCATGCATGGTGTTATTGGCATCAAAATAGAGTGTATCGCTACCGGCACCCCCGTACAGGGCGTCGCTGCCAGTGCCTCCATCAAGCACATCATTGCCATCACTACCATTGAGTGTATCGTTGCCAGAGCCTCCACTAATATAATCGTTGCCAATGCTTCCCGTATGTGTTGAGTTTTCAGAGCCACCGATAATGGTCAATGCTGTACTTGTGCCATCACTTATCTCCATGGTTAGTGTTGGCAGATAGGTGATGGCCACAGGCGCATCGGTTACCATAAATATTTTATCGGTACCGCTAGTTGTTGTGGCGGTATTTAACAGGGTGGTATAACTGCTTAAATCATAAATACCACCAACGGGTGCTATTTCAGTATAGCTCCCATCAGCATTAACTATGCTGATAGTGGTGTTTGCTGGCAGATCGCTCAGGCTCAGGCCGGTAATGGTCTCTGTGGTGCCAACGGTATCCTGTACAACGGCCCAGATATCTATCGGATAGCTGTAGCTGGTCATCCCACTCTGTGATGGGTCCATGGCTATATATTCGATCTGGAAACCATCATTATTCTGATTGTAGGTGTTAGTTGTATCCTGTGAAATTGCCAGGCCTGCCATGTCTGTATCGATTGAATAGGTGACACTGGCACTGGTATTGC
>Ga0224501_10001065_pt1 | contig 21028 bp, 9 predicted proteins | sample SF_Oct11_sed_USG_4_FD_169105 | JGI IMG/M metagenome (GOLD analysis project Ga0224501, IMG submission 169105) | Sediment microbial communities from San Francisco Bay, California, United States - SF_Oct11_sed_USGS_8_1 | ecosystem: Environmental > Aquatic > Marine > Sediment | place: USA...
TATCTTTGCGTGTGGTAGCTGACTAACTATCTTTGCGTGTGGTAGCTGACTAACTATCTTTGCGTGTGGTAGCTGACTAACTATCTTTGCGTGTGGTAGCTGACTAACTAGAGTCGCTGTTGCCAACTATATCACAAGAGACAAAATGTGTGTAAAAAAGTCTTGATTTGTCTCTTTTGAGAAACACTGCTTATCGCAGCGAGGAAAATTGTTGAGCTGAGACTTCCAACAGATTTTGTAAAATTCTCATTTATAATATGAGTTGCTAATGTACGCACTCAAAGCCTGTTTTTCTAGTATTTTTGTATGTGTGTCTTTTTGTGAGGTATAACGTTTTGCTATGCTTCTAATTAGGAACACTATTAATATTAATATTAATATTAATATTAATATTAATATTAATATTAATATTAATATTAATATTAATATTAATATTAATAGTGTTCCTAATCAAAGTAAAGGAATAATAAGATAATATGAAGAATAATAATAAACCTAATTGATACCGATTTATAATACGCATATATATATCCAGATATAATTGATGCGGAAGTGGTCGGATATATTTTACAGACCTGGAAGTTTGGGAATTCTGTCTGAATCTTCGCTGCGTCCGCACCAAGATGGCGGGCGAAGAATCCGTTTGGCTGTAGAATGACCACCTCCTTCACTGATCGAGTGAAAGATGCCTACAAAAATATATATTATAATACAATATTCAATATATATATATATAAATATATATATAAATATATATATAAATATATATATATATATATAAAATATATATATATATATAAATATATACATAAAAATATATATATATATTTATATATATATAAATAATAATAATAATAAATTACTTAATAAAAAACGGCACATATTTCTGGGTGATAATAAAGATTTTGAAATTCAGATAAAGAGGAGATAATAGTTTGGAGAGTTTTATTGTGCTTTTTCTATTTAGCATAAATATTGAACTCTATCATATATGTATTAATATTAATAAATAATATTAGGTAAAACACAGAAAATAATTCTCAATAATTTATTCAAATAGATATTGCATCACCAGAAACCGCTTTAAGAGTTTTATAGCGTTTTGGTGTCTGAAGAACTCCCCTGGCACGAGAGTAATTACCCGATACATCAATTACAGATAACATCTTATCAGCCGCAAAAACTGTCCAAACTATTTTCCATTCGGCTAATCCTCGATGCCGCCACATCTTCAGAGACTTATACGAACTGTCGTCTGTCTCGGTCACACTCCCTCCCCCATAAACCACTCACCCGCAAATTCCTGGTAAACCATCTACCACAAAATGACCGTCTATCTATTTACATCCAAGGGCTTGGCACAAGATAGCCTTCAGCCACACCCTAAGCGAATACTAATTATTACAATGACAAAACAACCTCCCAATAACAGCCTCCCAATAACAGCCTCCCAATAACAACCTCCCAATAACAGCCTCCCGCTGTTCGTCTAGTCTCTCAGTTGATAATCAGTATTTCGACTCGTTGTAACATTACTGCAATCTCTCCCAGGGCATATCATTACAGGAAGGCACTCATAGAGAGGATGGTGCTAGAGGCATGACATTCCCGATAGTCTCCCCTACTGAGATTATCAGATGGTGTCAAGGTGATTACGTCATAGAAATACACTCCACGATCGAGACACGATCGCGTTGCTGAGTGCCTGGTGGTAATATTTAGTCATCTCCCCTGTGAACTATCGCTCATACATGACTTGTAACCAGTTGGATTTGCCAGATAGCTTTGTGAATAGCACATTGAGCCTAATGGATAGCCCACTGGGCTTAATGGACAGCGTATTGACTTTTGTAGATCGCGCATTGAGTTTTGTAGATAGCGCATTGATTATTGTAGATAGCGCATTGATTATTGTAGATAGCGCAATGAGTTTTTGTAGATAGCGCATTGAGTTTTTGTAGATAGCGCATAGAGTTTTGTAGATAGCACACTGAAATTTGTAGATCGGGCATTGAGTTTTGTAGATAGCGCATAGAGTTTTGTAGATAGCGCATAGAGTTTTGTAGATAGCACAATGAGTTTTGTAGATAGCACTTTGATTTTTGTAGATAGCGCATTGAGTTTTGTAGATAGCACATTGAGTTTTGTAGATCTCGCATTGAGTTTTGTAGGTCACTCATCTGGTTTTGCCACCACTTGGTAGTTTACTGTAGTCCGATTTGGATTGTGATAATAAACAAATGAGGTCCGCTTAGAGCCATCTACAGAGTACTCTTCTCGGTAGGGCACGCAGCTGTGAACAATAAGTTCCTTAATGCCCCACCCCAGGGAATCTGAACATGAAATGATACCCTTACCCCGCTGGCACAGCCAGCAGTGACTTTACAATCTGCAGGAGAAGCTTGAAGAAGTAGGGTAATAAAGTTTACTTACAGCAAGAAGAGTAAGAAATTTTCTCACGCAGGCCCAGTTAGACTTTCTTCTGTCGAGTATGAAGCAATAATGGATATCTGCATCGGCCGAGAAGCTGTAAAACGGACGAAATGTCAACCACGACTGAATCTCACATGCACGTTTCTTGTTTTTTTTACGAATGATGTCTTCGCTGTTTTAGAAAAGCTGTCTGGGTAGATAATAATTTTTTCATCAGTAACAACCTAGCATGGAGCACCAATAGTGGGTCAGCATCAATGCTCCACCTTATAGTGAGTCTTGTTCCCGTTTTGAGGTAGGATTAAAGTGGAAAGCTCATGCTCACAACGAGAGCCCGCCCAAATCGGGATTCAGCCCGTGTTCGACCACTGAACTAACCCCTCCTTTCCTTAGTTACTTTTATCGATAAGGAAATGAAAATTTCGATTGGCGTTTGTACCCATGGTAATAAGCTGGAGCTGTTAAATCGAAACACAGCCAATCAGAATGGAAGAGATGGATTCATACACAGCTCGGCTAACAAGTACACAAAGCCCATTACCGCTGTAAGTTGGAAGCAAGTTTGCACAGTTATTTTCATGTATAATGAGGAATTTGCGGGTTATATGGGACACAAGCAAATTTTCAATGTTCCAGATACCTATGTAAAATTCAGGAAATCAGATCTCATATCTGATTTTGATGCTTCAAAATGTCTACAGTCTACACAATCTTTGTAGGGTTGTACGAAATGAAACCTAAAGTCCTGGCTAGCTTGGGGAAATCTCCCTTCTTGAAGAAGCACAAAGAGAAAAACTGGCTTTCTACAGGGAGACTGCCGGGCTACACATCGCCTTAACAGGTAGGGGAGACAAAGCTGGATACATACTCATTAGTGCAGCCTCTGTCAACACATGATGATCATTAAACCCACAAGGTGCTTAGACAATGCTTATTGTACTGAATCTGAAATCTGGTTCCAATATGGATGCTTCCACACAGCCGGAAGGTCAACCTTAGACCATTTTCATGATTCATACACGAATCTATTATTGACTTATCCGATCAGCATAGGTTATTATGAAGAGGTTATGCTATGCATATAGTATAATACAAGTAACTTATTAGCTACTAGCTACTAACTACTAGCTACTAATGTCACTAACTACTAGCTACTAGCTACTAATGCCACTAGCTACTAGCTACCAACTACTAGCTACTAGCTACCAGCTACTAGCCACTAATAATACTACCACTGATATTAACTAGTAGGTAGTACTTAAACTATAGAGTTTGTAGATACTTACGTTGGAAGACTAGCAATATAAATTAATGAATTCTTCTGCTCCTCAGCAGCTGGCTCCGGATAGATACCATCTAGTAAACACACTATTGGACATCCGGATTCTGTAGCACTTCCTGTTAAATTAATGAAATATGCAAACTTAGTAGCATAGCCATATATACATAGGTATATAACTCCTAGGATGCATACTCTGTGTTATCTATGGTCAACTTCTACAGTATTGAATGGGTTTGATTCGAAGTCAATTTTAGTAAGTTTGAACCCTATAAGAGCGAGCTTACGCCTCAGCGGTAACCGAACGGTGGGCATCAACACTTATGTGTTTTCACAATTGGTCACACACTTGCATCGCTGCTGAAAATGGGTGCTGTCTTTCAGTGTATTAGCGGCGGTGACCAATGATAAGGCAATGGATCCGAGGTCGAACAGAAGATCACAGAGAATTACAAAGAGTCCAATCTGAGCCGAACTGAACGCGACGTGGGCTGAAAAAGCGCATTGAGTGATACCTGTTAATAAAAAGAAGCCGCTCTTAAGTGCGTATGCCACTTCTGTCACTGATATTTTCTTGGTAGCCATTACGGCCCCGCAGAAAATCTCCTTGTTAGCCAATCAGCATAAGCAATGTTGTTCCGTCCAGCCAATCACCTTTCAATGAAAATTTATTCACACGTCTGATAGCCTGTCAATAAAATGAAACATGTGAGGGCCTGGATTGGGTAGTGGAATTCTCAGTTATGCAAAAGCAACCAAACAAAAATAAATCTCTCAGGTTTCACATTCATCTCATAAAATATTAGCTTGGTATGTCACAAAGCTGAAGCCTGCTTAGACAAAATGTTTTTTGTTTCTAGAATTCCCATCGACTGGCCTATAACCTATAGCACCTTATCACCTATTGCGGGATTGTCCAATAGTAGACAGGTGGGCTCGCAACTGGAAAAACATTGATTCAACTCCTGACCATGGTGGACACCTGTTTCGCTCACCAGTCAATATTACAGCTCCAAAGCAAGCCTCAATATGAGATGGAGCATTGCTATTGACCCACTCGTGATGCTCCATGCTAAACCAAAACTATAATTGTGGAAAACCAGTATCCAACCTGCCGACTTCACCATGACAGTCACAATGTTATGTAAGAAAATATGTAGGTGGAGGTTTGCTCTGGAACAGCATGAGGAGCTTAAATTCATAGAGCGGAGTCTAACAAACTTGAGCCAATAGCTATCGCAGCTGCACCAACCACTACCTATTTCACATACACATCGTCATGTGCAGATTTTCTACTGGGGTACTGTACTAATCCTAGATTAGAAGTGCGTTTAAGGTGAGCTTGGAGCTTCAGACGCTTAGTCAATATAAGAGTATCGCCACACCGATTTACAACTCAAGGTCGGGTCATTCGAGGTAATAATTGTGAACTTACTAACAAGGACACTCGTAAAAGGTGGTGAAATTACAGGGCCAGCCCACGCAGGTTATATACAAAATGAGAAAGCTTAACGCAACTACACCTCACTCACATACTTGAAACTTTGTCAATTGCACTAAAGTGGCGAATAGCCAAACATTATCAGCTAACATACTGTGTTTTACTGTGGGGTAATATCACACTCTAATTTTGCCAAGCATTATCAGCTAACATACTGCGTTTTACTGTGGGGTAATATCACCCTTTAATTTCGTCTTCAGATTCTGCTGCCTGCCATTAACTAATTTCCTCAAAACTCTGTTCAAATGGACGCTTAGAAAGAGCCCCATCATGTAGTTCAGCAACTTAGAGCCTTCTTGACAGCATGCTTTCCAGAACGGAAACACCTCAACATAGAAACTCTGTGTGTACCAAGATGATAACAGAATACATACACTAACGTACAAACTTGGAAATTTTGCAGAAAGAAAAACCTGATGTAAGGCCCTGGCGATTGGAGAAGGTGTATACAAAGTTCTCAGTGGCATTAGATTAGATACGATTAAGCGTAAAGTACTGGGCTGAAATCAGATATCCTGTTGGATGATCTGGGATCAGTGAAATGATCGCTGGTCAGCCCCGTTTTCTCACGTCTGGGCCAAGCTGAAGACGTGTACTGATATATAACGACTTAGAGGGCCACTGTCACTCATTTACATGCTCTGCAGACCTCCCTGGATAGTAGTAGTTCTATGCAAATTGAGTCAGACTGTCACTCATGTGGAAACGTTTGAAATGTGAATGGGGAGGAAAGTTGTGGGGACTAGCTAGGGAGATAGGATGCTTATAGGTTAGTCTGAGCATTACTTAATATCGATGCCGAGGGACTGAGTCCCCAAGACGTTTTGAGCAGGGAAATGTTGGGGATGAGCATCCTCCCACCACTGCAATTCCCAAATTCTCCATCCGATGGCAGGCCATTACAGACGCAAGCTCGAAATAGATGTCATGCATGGGAGAACCTGTTGGCCACCCGCTGACTAGCATCATCACGCATTGTCACGCACTGCTATGATGCGTTTGACTCAACTCTGCACCAGTATCATGTTAACACCTGCGCATGAACTCGAGAGTATGTGTGTACTATACACAAAGTCGATGCATAGGTACACAAAATGCATGTATACCATTTATCAAATCGCACGTAAGCATTGGTTTTCCCTTAGGGCTACAAGTTAGAGCCTTGCTACTTGTGGTATGAAATAACGACCTTGTGCTGAGACAAAATGAAATATTAGCCTATGAGTCAACAGTCATTACCAAACGGTTATGTAAATCGAGCAGCATATGAAGTGCTCGTGCACCTATTCTGGAACCCGAAATTGGCCATCTTGTCAGGCTTCATCTATTGCCACAGTCGGTTAATTTCATTTAAGTATCGTGATACGATAATTAGTAATTCTGTATTCATACCAAGATACCAGCAAATGAGTTCATTATGTTTATGTAGGCAGCTACTACATAACAATAAGACTATCTTAGACAGTGTGCACACTTTAATGTGGTTCGTCTGCTACATAAAAACAGAAAGGGGGGTTTCATTTCAACCTACAATGCTGGAGTGTGGAAGGCCTACAAAATATTATTCAGGTGACACCGTTTAGTTGTCTCCCACCGGTTTCAACCCATTGATTCACACGGTTTTATACAGAAAACGCCGTCAGACTCTCCCCCACCATTTTGCAAATGTTTTGCACGGAAGTTATGGTGGACCGTACTGAGTATGAGAACCGACAGTCACCGAACAATCCAGGCATCCATCCTGTGTTTATCCCGCTAATCCACGCAGCCATCAGCACCATTTCCGTCAACACCATCTGTAGAGCTATATGCTGTATGCCACACCCTAATGCCTATGTTCAACATGATGGTCCAATGGGTAGAGCACTTGGCTCAAGACTGAGGAGTCCTGGAGTCAAGCGCTTGTCATTCTGAGCGCCCACTGTGAGTGTGAGCTACTCACATAACACCCAGTTCCTACTGCTCCAACAAGCAAAAACAATAAATAAACATGATATACAATAGTTCTGATCAGTGAACTGCAAATCACACACTCCTGAATACACACATGATAATCTGTGACCCAAACGAGTTAATGCATGCGGTTTGAGTTTTTCATGCGGTCGGTCGGAAATGTAACATATTTGCACCATGAACAGCAAAGCACTATTAAACTTGGCATTCGTAGGGGTTGTGGGGTAGTATATAAACAACGAGCTCATACGTCTAAGGCCTGTCATGACAGGGTTTGAACCCAGGTTCTTGTGATTGCGATTGAGCTGTTCTACTCGGCTCTAATCGTGATGAAATGCACAAATTGCCCATTGCCCCTGTACAGCACTCATTATAAAAAGGCTTGGCTACATAGCTCACTCCCTATTCAATAGATATCCCACAGAACACCTTGTTATAGAGCATTAATCCTGGCAAGAATGTAGTTTATACATGAATCATAGCTGACTGTACATCGTACGCTAAAAGCTTTTTTCTTTGCTATGATACCAACATCGCTACCTGAATGATGATTACGCTTCTATAATGAATGGAACTCCGCTAATGCCTTTGAGACACACCGCGTGTAGGAAGCCAACTAATCCAGATGAGCTGGCTTCCAAATTCAAGTTAGAATACTGAGAAGGCTCGTGATGGAATCAACGGAACTTACAAATTCTCTAAAATGACGGAATCTATGGGGTTACGAGTGAGGGAAGTGATTATGAGATTCGCTCAATTTCAGATGTATAGAAAACGGATTGCCACACATGATCAAATATCGGGTGTACAGACTCCAGACTACATATATGAACCATCTTTCAGTGTTTTCATTATAACTGCCTTGTTACTGCACCTTAACCCATCATGGCTCTTGGCAATGATTCAATCTCTCCCTAAAAGTACTGCCGCGTCTCCAAGACAAAACAACTATCAGCAGTAGTGCAAGAATTTGCCATTTTCCAGGGTGCATCATGATCTGTTTACATCCGCTTGTCCCCTTAGAAAAGATAATCCTATGAGTTTTCCTCATGTATGGTAAAGCTGTCGGGTTAGATACCACGCGTGGGTCAGTATCATCGCTCCAGGTTGGGGCTCGGTCAACTCGAGTCAGTTTACACATCGCCTGTCAAAACTCCGCTACGCTTCTCAAGAAGGGGAAGGTGGATCTTTAACAATGGTGGAGTGATCTGAACCTTAACTATCCACTGGTTAGGACCTCCATTATTTTTACCGTGGTGTTCCGAAGCCACGCTACCAATTTGGAGTGAAAGGCTTGCTAAAGGCCCATACCAGAGAAAAGTCACGCCGGCAGTAATGCTCGAATCGGTGATCCATAGATTGCAAATCTAAGCTTTACCCAACTGAGCTATCCTGGCTCGCCCCGGGGCACCATTAATGGCTGTCTACATGTATACAGAACATTCAAGGCCAATCAGTCAGGATATAGAGTCTAAATCCAGCCTTCGGTGTCAGGTTCACGTGGGTTAGAAATACGAAGAGTCTATAGTCGCACAAAGAGCGGCAGTCATTCATGGTGAAAAGTAATTTGATGTGAAACCGGTCAAACTGTCACGCTTTCATTCATTGAGAGTCGGTTTTCCTTGAGGTTGGTAAGAAATGCTTAGTTTATAGTCACTGAGCAGCGGAGAGGTCATTGCTATCATCCTGCTTGATCGGGCTCCTAATCGTTCTGACATTTTATTAGGTACACGTGCCCTGATGGAACATCGGTCCACCTTCATATGTCATAAATAAAGTACAAAACCGGCCTGTTTTCAGAAAGCTAGCATTTAGACTAGGGTACCTCAATGGCTAGAGGACCTGGTTCCGGATCAAAACAGTCGGAGTTCAATTCCTAGTGGTGCTGAGTGCCCACTGCGAGAATGAGCTTCTTATACGTAGCTCGTATAATTCCTAGCTCCCACTGCTCCAACAAACCTCACGCTCAGGTCCAAGAAATTCCAAGTACCCAAGTAAAAACACTCACTGTTTAAGCAGGTCATTTCATATAGCAATTACAAGATTTTTACACGGCGCAGTCCCTAATTTGGACTACTCACCTCATAAACAAGTCAATATACAGCACCTGTTGAATCAGCAGATACTTCTAGATTGATTATAGTAAAACCACGCTGCTTTTCTACCGCATAACTAGTGTGCAAATCTCAGTTATTATGTGAGTGCTTGATCCGAGAGCCGGTGTAAAGGCTTTCTTTCTGTTTACAATGGAAAAATCTGAATAGGTGTGTATACGCCCTCTAACACAATCCTAGCTTCAGTGACAATACGCAGGGCAAACACTACTACCGTAATACTACTACAACATGCCTAACATGGTACTGCTACTGTAATACCAGTAAAAAGTGCCTAGTGTGCTAACAGCAGAACTAATGCCTTACATGGATGGATTTTGTAGTCTGTACTATTTTGAATTCTTTTATGAAAATGACATGAAGGAATCCAACGGATTGCTGCTGAATAGACAATGGACAACTCAATTCACTCAGTGCTCATAAATTTATACCATTAAGAGTTTTTTTTATCAATATATCTTATTGAAGTTGGCAGGCCAGCGTAGCACTTGTCAGTGTGTAGAAACCTAAATCTGAATGCAGTTGTGTATCTAAGTGGTCGCCAGCATAAAAGTATAACTCATCCACTGTGTAATATACCACGAGATTTGTGCCTCATATGGGGAACTTTTAACATTTAAAAAAGCTGTACATGAATTGAGAAATAGCTTTCAGTGTTAGATCATGCATGCTCTCATAAAACGTCTCCTACTTGGCCAAGCGAACAAAGCACTAAAATACGATTTATTGTGCACTTAGTCAGCACATTTGTATGTTTTAGTTGTCATCTTTATTGGATTATGACAGGTATAAATTGGATAGTGGGATTGGGTGATTGTCTCTTATCTAATGTAGACAGACAGGCCGTGTGCTGCCTGAGCAGTCAGGGATTAGCTGTGGGGCTGCATGAGCAAATTGACAGTCTACAACAAGTGCGTGTCAATACATACGAGGTCTAGCAATGTGCCTCTAGCGCAACGACTCCCAACTGCGGAGCTGTTTCAATCATGCATGTTTTAGTCTATGAAATAAGTGCGATTAGAATGGCGTTGACCTATATATAAATAATGGATGAGTTACCAAGAAACGGCATGCCAATTTCTTCTCCAAGAAAAGATAGACCAATATATTATGGACCAATCACAGCCAACGTAAGTTAGTGAAATAGACCCATCACAGCCCATGTAAGTTGACGTAGTTTGAAAAAACCCGATCTGCTTCGCACACATTTCGGACAGGTTTTCGTTTTGTTTTCTCACCTGAATTTTGACTAACTACCGCACTCTGTCTCTGGCACCTGCTTTTGTTTCACTTAATGGAATCTCTGATTTCAGGGACTTTTAATTTTTAAAAACTATGTAAAATAAAATTTTTAATCAATTCAAATGAATATCCATATATTCTCTATGGTCTCCGCAACATCTGGTATATCATATGTTCTATATGGTCTCTGCAACATCTGGTATATCATATGTTCTATATGGTCTCCGCAACATCTGGTATATCATATATTCTATATGGTTTCCATATCAACTGGTATATCATATATTCTATATGGTTTCCATATCAACTGGTATATCATATATTCTATATGGTCTCCGCAACATCTGGTATATCATATATTCTATATGGTTTCCATATCAACTGGTATATCATATATTCTATATGGTTTCCATATCAACTGGTATATCATATATTCTATATGGTCTCCGTATGATCTGGACATTGAGGTGATCTTCTGAAGAGTGAAGTGATATGTATACTTGCATGTATTTATCCATCCAAACAGATTAAAATACGTCTATACATGTAAGTATTGTACATGTCGATCCCAGATCAATGAAGGCAGTGTGAGAGCCTTTCCTCGGTTGGATAGCATACCTTGCATTGAACGGAGAAATAAAAAGGATACAAATGACCTAAGAGTAATTTGACAACTTCTAACATTCACGATCAAAAGTACAAGCTACCCTTTGACACAAACACCATTATGTTTATCATCTGTCTAGGAAGTTGCAATACTAGTTCTATACAATAGCTGGTCGGTTTATGGATTCTACTAGGTACAAATTATATGTGGAAAATCCCAATTTAGGCACTTGTCTATAAGTGACACTTGCTTTGCATGACGGATTTTGTAATGAAAATCACTGGCTGGTAATGAATGATCGAATGATACTGAGAACAATAATAAGCTGAATCGGGAACGCGTATCCTCGTGTTGTGTGCATGGATTTATTTGGGTATTTACTGTGTCTGCCGGCTTAAACATGCACCATAACCATCAGCACTTCTTGAGTTCTATTAGACTCGATTCAACGCATGATGGCTAAACTATGGCATTATACTATGACTTCTTCAACTTGGTCGGCGCCTCATTCGATAAAACTCACCCTATGTCTTATCTGGAGTCTGGAGCTTATTATGCAAAGTGATTGGTTCTGCTAGGATCTTCTCACAGTAGGACCCCAGAATGACCAGAACAATCCCCCGTCTCGCTGTGTCGATTGAAACCCTCTATTCACTGAGCTTTTCCATTGCTCTTACTCCCTATGATTTGCGATATCTTTCAAGTAGCCCTGGCATCTATTGCAAAACCCGTTTTCAGTTATGCGATTGTGAGATAGGCACTCTTTATAGAGTAAGTGATCATTTAGTAGTCATAGAATTATAATTATTACCAATAGATTTATTTTCTTATTGTGTCGCTGTAAAGACGCCCTAAGCAAAAGTGCTAAATATTTTAAATCGGGAATAACATATAATTTATATCTATATATACATAGCATTCACTATATTTCATACCAAGTGTGTAAGTGGGTGATCTTCATGTATGTAGCAATGTGTCACCTCAGTGGTTTTTAGACGTTAGAGCTCTTCTGATAGAGGGGACACCTACTTTTTATTGGACGAGCGCTTTACCCTCAGACTGAAACTAAGCAATGCGTGCTGTTGTATATTTTTTTACTTCTAAGAGGCAATAATCCAAGAAATCTCCTAGGCCTGAGGCTTGGTCGTGACAGTGATAGAAAGTCATAAAGCCACTGGTCGTGAGCTTGCACTGATTGTAGCAACCCGAAATGCCCAAGACTTTAACTCAACATATAACAATATCAAGCTATGAGCGCTGAGCTATCGCACTATCCTTTAGTGCTCTACCCACTGAGCTATACCACTATTCTATAGTGCTCTACACACTGAGCTATCCCACTATCACATAGTGCTCTATCCACTGAGCTATCGCACTATCCTATAGTGCTCTACCCACTGAGCTATCCTTTAGTGGTCTACACACTGAGCTAAACCACGATCACCCAGTGCTCTACCCACTGAGCTATCCTACTATCCATAGTGGTTTACACACTGAGCTATACCAACATCCTATAGTGCTCTACCCACTGAGCTATTCCACTATCCCATAGCGCTTTACCCACTGAGTTATAACATAGTGCTCTACCCACTGAGCTATACCACTATCCCATAGTGCTCTATCCACTGAGCAATCCCACTATCCTATAGTGCTTTATCCACTGAGCTATCCCACTATCCCATAGTGCTCTATCCACTGAGCTATCCCACGATCCTATAGTGCTTTTTTCACTGAGCCATCCCACTATCACATAGTGCTCTATCCACTGAGCTATCCCACTATCCTATAGTGCTTTATCCACTGAGCTATCCGATTATCCTATAGTGCTTTATTCACTGAGCTATCACAGTGCTCCAGCCATTATCCCACAGTTTTCTAGTCACTGAGCGATCCCACTTGAAAATCTTTGTATAGCTTCAACACACCCAAGTACATCACCCACCTAGTAAGCAGTCTATCGTAATCGAGTGGGATCGGATTTCAGATTGTGTAACCCGTCTTTGCTGAATGACGGTTCATACAGGTGCAAACATGTGCAATGGGTTTCGGTACAGAGTTAGCTCTGTATTCACATGGAGACTGGCAGCCCCTAGACAAATAAGAGAAGGGCGCTGGGATTATCATAATAAAATGCCTGGGATTTTAATTGTGAAATTATGGATAGAGGATATTACGCAATCCAGTTTACCAATTACTGAGTTTTCGTCATCTCATGGGGAGCATAACTCTGGGAAAGTGAATCCTTATTTAGTGGGTGATAGGATCGCTGTTTACTGCTTAGCTGTCAGTCTATGAATTCAGTTCTGTGCTTCCGATTGATTCTCTCAATTGATATACCACAACCCCTGAGTAGCAGACACCTGATAACCGCGATCACAATGTGCCACCAGTGAGCTATCCCCCTTTAGTAGATGAAGTCGTGGTATAGCGCGGCGAATACTGAGCTAAAATCTTTCACCCTCATCAGGTCAGGCCCACTAACATTTCCCATAGATCACACCAAGCATGGGAACAGACCTCATACTTAGGAATATTATCTATGTAAAATAATGTATGCATCTTTTTCTCAGCCGTTGTTGGATACGGGCCTTCCTCCTCAATGTCTACAGGTAGTGTCGTACCATTTGAGTCATTTTCTGTCATGCTGGCTCAGGGCGGATGGTCAGGGAAAAATCTCTTGAAATACTTCATCATGGCCAGGAATTAAACTAAGGCCACAGAGAGGACAGGCAGTAAGTACGATACATACATTCTCCCACTGAGCTGGGGGACAGTGAATGCATACATTAACCCACTGAGCTATCATGACCCGGGCCACAGAGGGGACAGTAAGTGAGATACATACATTCTCTCACTGAGCTATCATGACCCGGGCCACAGAGGGAACAGTAAGTGAGATACATACATTCTCCCACTGAGCTATCATGACCCAGGCCACAGAGGGGACAGTAAGTGAGATACATTCATTCTCCCACTGAGATATCATGACCCGGGTCACAGAGGGGACAGTGAGTGAGATACATACATTCTCCCACTGAGCTGTCATGACCCGGGCCACAGAGAGGACAGTAAGTGAGATACATACATTCTCTCACTGAGCTATCATGACCCGGGCCACAGAGGGGACAGTAAGTGAGATACATACATTCTCCCACTGAGCTATCATGATCTGATTTTATTTGAATCATTTGGTTTCCTTGGCCACTGCGACTCATTCCCAGAGTTAACAGGGATCACCACGCAGTCTGAAACAACAGTCTCACCTTAATTAACCGACTGGACTGTAGGATGTACCATATAATTTTAAGCTCACAGAGACCAGCTTTACTATTGAGTAATGCAGGATTTCCTATCCATGTACCAGCTAGGAGAGCCAGGGTTGGTAATAAACTGATAAAATCGCGGATAACTCCAACACACTTCCCGGCACTCGATGTTAAGCCAGGAAACGCCTTCTTAATCGAGATAGCATCTCATGCGAAGTCAACAACGCATTAGCATTTGAATAATCACACGAGGATTTGAGATCGGCTTACAAAGATGATCAACTTATCTCCCCTGTTTGTGACCAACCAGCGAAAGGGAGAGATGGTAGTGGGTTGTGAAGTCAGCTTTGGACCAGGAGACCCGGGCTCGATTCCAAGTTTGTAAGCAACTTTCTGCTTTTTCACTTGTCACATTCGGATCGGCGTGTTAGATAAAGGAAGCCCATGCCATCATGCAGTACCAACTCTACTGATTAAACCATGGACAGTCCTGAAAACAAGCCATTAGTGATGCCATCCAAGCAATGCAAGAGTATTGTATCATATAGCGGTTTGGTTGCATGTCTATGCACTCCATGTCAGTGACCAGATCACTTTGGCTGTGTCAGTAGAAATTAACATAGGCGGTAACTGGATTGACATTTGCCTAGGTGATACATCGCCGAGGCAAGAATCTCTCCATAGAAACGGGGACGGTATCCCATTCTGGATGTTCCGGATTAGCTCCATTTTCAGTGTGTTTGTTACCGACACAGATGATTGAGTAATAATTGATGCCTCGGATCATCGAGTCCCATCACGAGAATCACAAACCCCAAATCCCCCCCAATCCATCATCGGCGAATGGTAAGTGTCAAGACACTACAGTTCTGCCCAAATCTGGATGAATAAGTTTTATGATATTGACTAGCGGGTAGCGGGATAACTCAATGGTTTAAGCGATTGGGTCAATATTGAAATATCATGGGTTCAAGTCCTAGTCCTGCTGAGTCATACTGAATAAACTTTTCACATAAGTCTATATCCTCGCTCAACAACACCCGAATAGGAGAGAGGCGCTCCCATGCTGTCACAATCCCTTAGAAAGGATCCGAGTAAGGAAAATCAATACAAGGTACTTCTGCCTTCAAGTCCCTCCTCACTCTAGGGCTGCCAAGGTTATGAGAATATACTAAAAGATACAAAAAACCTGGTGATCTTAATCTTAATTATGAACAACGGCTGAAAGCTACAGATACAGCCTAGTATTAATTATTTCTTAAGAGAGGTGCGTCATGAACATTTTTATAGAAAGTTAACGAATGACAAACACCCATTATTTAGTAGATTAGCTTTTAACTACAGGGTCTCCTCTCGCCACCAATTCCGTTTATCTAGGTGTCAAACCGCGAAGCAACAGAAGACGTTTTTCAGCACCAAATGACAATTTTATTTTTCACTTTTATAACATTTCAATTTTATCAATGGATAATGAAATAAAACTTGACTTAAAAAAGCCTTGATGAGGGGTTAGACGCATCTGGTAAGAAGCACTGACAGTGACCACTGGCAGTATATAACAGGTGCAATCCCATCTGGTGGGATCATGGAATTTGATGTGGAAACGCCCCAATCCTTGAAGACTCACACACATGGATTAATCTCGGTCCCCCGGCTAGTCTGTCTAATCTCCTAATGAGAATGTTTATCTCATATCCGCTTACTACACGGTGATAAGAAGAGATTATCAGTTCATGTAGTTGGAGTCTGTCTTATACTATTTCAATGAATGTCCAGTCTATAGGACACAATAAGGGAGAGCTCAGTGGCTATAGAGCACTATGGGATAGTAGGAGAGCTCAGTGGTAGAGCATTATAGGATAGTGGGATAGCTCAGTGGGTGGAGCACTATGGGATAGCGGAATAGCTCAGTGGTAGAGCATTATGGAATAGTGGGATAGCTTAGTGGCTAGAGTACTATGGGATAGTGGGATAGCTCAGTGACTGGAACACTATATGGGATATTGGAATAGCTCAGTGAGCAGAGCACTCTGGGATAATGAGAAAGCTAGTGTGATGTGGGGAGTAGGGTAGCTCAGTGGCTATAGGACACTACTGGTATATGGGTTAGTGGGATAGCTCAGTGGCTATAGGGCACTACTGGTATATGGGTTAGTGGGATAGGTCAGCGGTTAGTGCACTACATGGTATAGTGGGATAGCGCAGTGGCTAGGTTGACAAGTATGTGGGTCTTCTAATGTTCTTTAAATCGAATGAAGCTCTAGAATGAACTTGTATTCGATTGCGATAAGTGTCCTTTAAAAGGGGGAGGGTCAGTGTATGTATACGAATGCACCCCCATAGCATGAACCATGGAACTTAGAGGGCATACATGCCACATGTAAGGCATGCATATGATGTCAGCGGTACTGCTTTTGACTGCATTTTATTCTTGGCTATAAATGCAACATTTTATGTCAGAAAATTTAGCCATCTTCACCACTTCCTGAATCATCAAACTGCGATTTAACCTTCACAGACTGGCTGCTTGTTGTACTTGATCGAATCCAAATTATGGCTCTGAAGACTGCCTAACCCTAACCTTTTGGTTGACTTATACTGAAATTTCCGGTGTTTGCGTAAAAATGTATTATCTCATAGCCTTATCATTGACCTCTTTATATTGGAAATGATAATACAAACATGTATCACCTACATGTATAAACCGGTTGTTGCTCAAACTACATGGTGTTAGTCCATGTATTCATCAGCTTTCCGGTAACCAGACATAGCCCGGTATACAGTGTACTAATAGGTTGAATGGCCAAGGGGCTTTATAAAACAAGTCCTAGCCTTAGAAGTTATCCTAAAGAACTCCCACTGTCTGGCTGTGAGTCCCAAGGCAATTCTGGTATGGCAATAACACATTTTATTTAGTAGAGTGTTTAGTATGGTCCTATATCTAAGCTTGCTCTCTCTCACACACACAATTGTCTCCTCCAGGGATTGTGGGCAGATTTGCAATGCATGAAGGAAACCCGCTCACCATAACTAGATGATTTATAGAGGTTTAACACCGCGCCTCATTAAGAGATTGGATCAGAGGCTGGCACAATGGATTAACTTGTAACAACCAAAGAGTTTAGAATGAAAATGATACTTCTTCTTTCTCATCTTGACCACAGCCAGGGGTTTGCAGAAATTTGCCCTAGTGTCTAGTGCCCGCAGTGTTTCCCAGGGTGTGTCATTAGGAGACTTTCTGTTGGCGCCCGCATGCCCCGTAGAGAAGGTTACTCTATGGATGGATTTCCTTTAATTAAGAACATGATTCGAAACCAACGTGGGTGTTGTGAAAGACAACCGTCTATCTACTAAGACTAAGTTTCAACTCTTAAAACGAAAGTACTGATAGAAACTCATGGCCTCTGTGAGATTATGGGGTTTGGCCAGGGCAAAGAGACTGCAGGAACGTTTTTGTCATTTGCATATCCAGACATAATAAGAGGACGGGGCAGAGATAAATGAGATGCTGGCTTAGCGGACAGTGTACTTAGCTTTGCTTCTATGCCCAGATTTGGGCAAACCTTCGGTTTTTGCAACACCCTTGACATTAAATAAAGGAGGCCTACCTATCAGAGCTACATGTACTTTGTCTATGGGGCAGTGACATATGTCATTATATGGGGCACATGGGTGCAGGCAGAAAGTCCCTTATTGACCGGTGACATAAATGTCCCTGTCACTTTATGTCACTGTAATAATGCACTCTGGGAAATCCCGAGCCAAAAAGTCAGTAGGCCAATCTCTGCATCCCTACACCCCCCCCCATCCCCCTGATAGCTGGTCAGGGTACCCGCAGGGCACCTGCATAGGCCTGACACGGGTCTGGATACCTGAAAACCCCTGATACAGGTCAGGGTACGAAAGAAGAAGGAAACAATTAATCTCTTGAGATGTACCAGACAGAATCGTAGTATAATTAAACAAAGAGGAAGAGGAAAACAATGTCGATCAGAGAAAAAGCGCGGAGAAAGTAGCGGAATGGATAAAGATTTACTGACATATGTGTTACCTAAGAATTTAACCTGAACTGGAGTTTGTTTCTGACACCCGTTTCTTTTGGGCACAAAATAAGATCTCCGATCTCCATAGACCTTCAGTATAAAAACTTTTATTATTCTAGCTGAGTTATGCGTGCAAAATGAAGTTTTAAAATCAAATTGGCCAAAGAGACAACATCGCGTATAATGAAAAAAAGGGTCTGTTCTTTTTTAGCTACGCAATGACAATCATTACTGACCAATGGCGAGGAAGTCTCAATATTACTGACCAATGGTGAGGGAGTCTCAATATTACTGACCAATGGTGAGGAAGTCTCAATGATCCCTATTATAAGTTATCTGTCTAAACTGACATTGACAGTATAGATGTTCCATATACCATGCATGCTCATCAAAGACAGCTCCGTATGACCAAATCCTAATAATACCCTAGACCAGGCTTGGCATTGTCCAGTACTGGTGTTGAGGGCCCGAGTTATTCATGACTGGTGTTGAAATGTCCGAATGCGGCATTGACGCATGAGATTATTGCACTAATCATCAAAAAGATCATTTCTGGACCGCAGATGATGAATGTCTATGCATAAAATATAGGTTTCCCTGTGCTTTCCACACACAACAGTATCAAAGATTATATACATGGCTATCTGTCTTAATGAGTTCGACTTAAGTCTGTCATTGCAGTTCGATGGCAACCATCATAGTGTTGATAGCTGACATCAGTGTGCATGGAATGGATGATAACTCTATCCAGAAGGAAAAAAGTGAAAGTTGCTCTTTAAACAATGGTCATGTGTAGGAAATGTTTGTTAGAGAGCCAACCAGTAAAACAGGTTTCTATGATCTATCCATTATAAGCCTATACTTGTGACCAGGAAGATTGGGGTCTCAGTTATGCAGACCATGTATTACTATTGGGTTTAACGCTTCACCATGGCAGGGCACACTTCATTAGCATTTTTTTATTAGGTAGGTACTTGGCGTAAAGTCATAGCAACTATTTCACAGTGAGCCCGCACGCACTTATAAGCTTCTACCATTTCTTTTCCATATGTATATGTGTTGATGTATAGCACTATGTGACCTTTTTACATCTGCTGTGGAAAATTTAGGCCATGCAGGTGTATTCGGGGCAAGAATACCCGCTCTAACAGTTCTGTGTGACTTACCTGCTAATGATAATCAGTGGAAGAGTCCAACTATAAATCATCCACTGTTCTGCACTTGAGAATACTGCAAACCACTCGATGGAGCTCTATTTTAGCCGTGTCGTAGTCGAGTAGCAAACAACAAGAACGGATCGACTGACTCAGTAGGTGATCTACTGTGACTAGCATTTAACGCACTACGAAGCCTTGTGCCTGTATAATTTGGTTGTTCTGCTTGGCTGATCATAAGCTCCTATCCAAATCCAGTGACGTATGCTAGACTCATTCGTAAGCTGAACCAGTGCATTGTCAATGCTGAAGAGATATATAATTAGTATTACTATCTGAAACCTTGATGACAGTTTGCTGATAAACCCAATTTTAAACTTGGACTGCAGTATAGCTGCTGTATTTTGTCATTAGTTCAATGGTGAGCAACCTCTTTGAATGTGTAACTTTTGCAGAGCGTTTCATTGGTCAAACAGAAAAGGGCTGTTTGCTGTTTGGTATGCATATCTCACTGCTGAGTGTCCGAGAGTTTTCTTATTATGGGTGAATATTGCCATCACCCGGCCTGTTACTAACTACAAGGAGGAATGGGAGGACAACCAGCTACACTAAAGCCTGATCTACATACACAAGTTGTATATCCAAGATATCAGTCAGTCAGTGAAGCCATAAAGGCTACACTCGTTCTGATGGTAAGCCGCCCATGCACTTGGACGAGTTAACTGGTGTATGGATAAGAGGCATAACATCAGAAGGAAGGTACTGCTAGCATCTATGTGATTGGTGTATATAACATAATGGCCTTGCTAGCATGGTAACACCACATGGAATATTTATCATACCCCACCCAGTAAAATGTGCAGGACGAATATTTTGTTCTGCCTGGAACCAGTGCATGTCTTGTGCGATTGGTCTAGGCTAATAGCAATATCGGTCAGTTCACCATAGTTTTCGATAGACAATAGTTGTTTGAAGCTACTGGCTAAGTGCAGCAAGAGATCTATATATCATCAGGAGAGGGCAACTTCTAAAACCCAAAGTGCGTGCGATATGGATTCGCTGTGTATGAGCCGATGCAAGACCAGGAGTGCTATGGAATAATGGGATAGGTCAGTGGGTAGAATGCTATGGGGTAGTGGGATAGCTCAGTGACTAGGGCACTATGGAATAATAGGATAGGTCAGTGACTAGAGTGCTATGGGAATATGGGATAGCGAGTTGGTTCAGTGACTAGTGCACTATGGGATAGTGGGATAGATCAGTGGTAGAGCACTGGGTGATAGTGGGGGTAGCTCAGTAAGTAGAGCACTGGGTTGTGGTGGGATAGCTCAGTGGGCAGAGCACTGAGTGATAGTGGGATAGCTCAGTGGGTAGAGCACTGGGTAATAGTGGGATAGCTCAGTGGGTAGAGCATTATGGGATAGTGGGATAGCTCA
>Ga0224501_10001066_pt1 | contig 21020 bp, 18 predicted proteins | sample SF_Oct11_sed_USG_4_FD_169105 | JGI IMG/M metagenome (GOLD analysis project Ga0224501, IMG submission 169105) | Sediment microbial communities from San Francisco Bay, California, United States - SF_Oct11_sed_USGS_8_1 | ecosystem: Environmental > Aquatic > Marine > Sediment | place: USA...
TAGTAAGAAGATGTCGAAGAAAAAAATGAGAGATATGTTTATTATTTAAGGCTGCTCTGCACGAATCGTTAGGATGAAAAAGTTGTGGATCATCGGGCTCGTGCTATCGTTTCCAGCGTATACGAAGTTTCGGCGCAGCCGAAATTTTGGCGAACGGAGTGAGCCGTATAACTGTGTTAGGCGATAGTGCGAACGAAGGGGTGTTCATTTTATTCCACCCATCTGTTGCTTAACTACTTTTATTACTTGTTCAGGGCTTTTAGTTGAAAATACAAATTCTCTGAATCTACCTTCCCTCAATGATAGCACAACTCGAGGACCTCCTATAACATTGTATACCCATCTCCATTTTCCCTTAACTCTCCCTATGCGTATGCCCCAACCCCCATATCTAATGGTTGAAGCCTCATCCAAATAACAGCCCTCGATATTCTCCCAGATGATTGTGCGTTTAAAAATTCCATAACCAACAGCGATAGATCGAGGAGTCATTCTGATGACCAGTCTACTAAAATTAATCATAACTCCTAGAAACAGTAGAAACATAAGTAGGAAAAACCAGTTTGGAGCAGGACGAACGCCAATTGGTTCTACCAAAATTTGATAGACCAATGCAAAAAGAAACCCAGCTGTAAAAACAGCCAATACGCCTGTTGTGCCTTTTAAGAATATTTTCTCTTCATAGATGTTATCTGCTTGCATTTTTTCATCTTCTTTGATTTTATGCATTTTTCATTTTTTATTTGATCAAATTATAATATAAATCGTTGTATCTCGAGCACAGGCAGCCGGGATAAAAAAGCATGTCTACCCCCACCTACTGAGACACTCTAGGGCGACACATCTAGCGACCGTACTTACCGAGGCCCAGATGCGGATCTTCTTCGGGTGGACAAAGCGCTCCGATATGCCGGCCATCTATGTACACCTCTCGGGCAGGGATGTCGATGCAACACTACTTGAGCACCACGGCATCAAGTGCGAGGAGAAGATTAGGGAGGACACGGTACTCAAGCCAGTCAAGTGTCCACGCTGTAAGCTCAGCAATCCAGCGGGGGCCAAGTTCTGCAGCCAGTGCTCGATGGTCTTGGATGTGCTCGAGGCACGGGAGATCGACACCAAGCTGAAGCACTCCGACGAAATACAAGAACTCTACAACCGCTTTATGATGGAGCACGCTCAGGAGCTCTTCAAGCAATTCTCGGAGCAGCCAGAGATAAAGAAGAAAATAGCAGAACTCTCGTGAACCGGTGGGGGGGTCGATTGGCAATTTGTAATCGTCTGCGCGATGTCGGTCTGGGTGATGGAGTTCATGTCGGGTGTCTCGTTCACCGTGGCGGGGGAGGCTGCGAGTGCTGGATTGACGAACCTACCCTTCCTGCTGGGCGCGATGGAGGCCAGCGAACTCGTTCTCCTGAATCTCGTGATGGGCCTAACGGCGATAGCCCTCGCGGCGGTGATGGCGCGCTACATCGCAGTGATAAGCGCAGGCAACGATAAGGTCGAGCTTTGGGCAACGGTGGGTAAAACCGTCCTATTTACTACAATCGTCTTCACCGTTGCATACTTGGGTTTCGGCCTCATCAAGGCGGGCTGAGGGTTTTGAAAAGGGTACTATCGCAGAGGTTGAACTTTATTAACCGAGCGTTTGATTACGTTAAGGAGCGTGATTTCGTGACAGGAAAGATTGAAGACATAGTAGCTGATTTGATCGCCGAGCTCAGACATCGACTTGATGAGCTCGAGCGCCGAGTTGTATCCCTTGAGCTATCACTCGGAAAGGTCCAGCCACCCAATCGTGCCGACAAGGTTGTTAAGTCAAAGCGCCACAGCAGATGATAATTATGGCGCTTCGGACCTATCGTTCCGGCCCACTCCAGGTTGCAGAAATCGAATGTTATGGGTGTAAAGGGCTAAGTTCACTCGAGGATAAGCGTTGTCGCACCTGCGTGCTCGAGCAGCTCGGTGCGCAGAACTTGGTGGACCAAGTTACCCTTCGCCGGGCCTATAAACGGGTGTACTGTTCGAGCGAGCTCTCAAAACTCGCCAGAACCCTAGCTGTGCTCAAACAGCTCATTTTCGACCGCGCATCCTATGCGGTGAGCGAGAAAGGTAAGTGCGAAGGTTGTGTGGATAAACGGTGCAGAGAATTGATCGAACAATGGGGAAAACTTCTAGAGGCACCACACGATTTTTCACCGATTGAGAAATTAGCGAAAAAATACAGCAGGCTCAAAGGAGAATGCGCAAAATGTACCGAGCGTTATTTCCTAAAACTCCTCGCGAGCGCAAGGACAGGGCTGGCGGGCATTACAGCCATCCAAAACGCTGACGGAATGAATTACGACGAGGTTTTTGCGGCGCGGGTGATGCCGTTCTTCGTCGAGGGGATTTATCACCCGCCGGGGCACAGGTTGAAATTGCTAGAGACCTATGAGTTAGCCGAGCGACGAGGCACCGTGCGGATATATGAACAGCTCGACCGTCCGTTACCGTTTTACCAGCTTGACCTTCCAGAGCTCAAGATGCCCGCGGAGCACCTCCAGTTGCTGGACGATGCATATAAATTTGAGACGACGGCCAAGCCGGGACACGCCCGTTTCGCTTTCCCAACGCGGATTTCGGGGTTCCTCGACGATTGGTACAATGTTTTGCTACACATCCTCCGGGAGCGTTCAGATGTCAAGATTCCCTCTGGTGAGCTTAGGGAACTGGCCAAACAAATGTCTGGCTGGCTCACCTACCGATGGCTTGAGCCACTCAGCTACGATGACAAACTCACCGACATTTACATCCCCGCACCGCCCGAGCTTCAGCCGATTCGAGTCGTCCACGAACGTTGGGATATGTGCGAGACTGGCATCCATTGGACGACGCCGGCTCTGTTGGGATTTGGGGAAACTCTCGCTTCCCGCCTCGCGACGTCATTCGATGAAGTTCGTCCGCAGCTGGACATTGAAATTCCCGAGCTTGGAATGCGATTGTTTTTAAGTCGATACCCGGCGATATGGTCGAGGAGCATCGCGATATCTGTTAGGAAGCGTCGCCGCCGAGCTTGGACCCAGCCACTCTTCCTCGAGCGGGGCACGCTCACACCTCTCGCCAGCTCGCTCGTGAGCAACCTCGTCCGGCGAGGCGCTTCAGCTTTTATCATAGGCGAGATGGGCAGTGCAAAGACCAGTGAAGTCGAGACGCTAGTGCCCGAGATAGGTCCCCACCAACGCATCATAGCATTTCAGGATACTGAGGAACTCCACCTTGAGGAGTTCGTTGCACACGGTTACTCAATCGAAAATGTGCGAATTGCTGACGCCGAGCATCTTCAGCGCCAAATTGATGCCTTCCTCCGAGGGGGCGCTGCATACTGGCTCATCACGGAGGTACGGGCGATGGAGGCGGTTAGGGCAGCTTTGGGGGCGGCAGCGCGACAGGGAAGTCAACCGATCGTAAGCAGCTTTCACGCCCGCTCGAAGCGCGAGATGTTTGATCTGGTGTGCCGCATCATGAGATTGCATGACGCAGCCTACAAGTACGTTGATCTTGTCGTCAGCACCGCCCGTTTTTCAACTCCCACCGGTACCATCAGGCGGATTATAGAGGTGGCTGAGGTACTCAAAGATTGGGATGACAAGCCGAAGTATGCCGAGATTTTCACCGACGACCGCAAGCGCGATTTACTCGTGCAAAAAAATTTCCTTCGCGGCGACAGGACCCTCCTCAAACGCCTGAACTCCTTTGACCTCTCGAAACTCAATGTTCTAGACGCTGCAAAACGATTGAACTTCTTGCCACCTGAAAGAGGCGGAAGCCAGCTCGTGCCCACGATATGCAAGCGGTTCGCGATAGATGAGCGAAACTTCCTCACATGCATCCTAGCGGAGGCTAAGATGAAATCTGACTTACTTGGTTTGGCCAGACGCACTGGCGACACGAGCTACCTTGAGCTACCATTCGTGAGCCGTGCCTACGACGCTTACTTCTCCTTCGTTAAAGAAAATGCTCCGGAGTACGAGCGTGTCCTAACTAGGTGGCAAAGTTGGTTGAAGACCCTTTAAAAATAGAGGAATGGCTATCCGTGAGCGAGGATGTGCGAGAAATCCTTGAGCGCTTCAAACGTGCCGAGAAAAGTCCACCGTCCTTTTACGAGCGCCTGTGCAAGCTCGCGAACCGAATTTTTGGTAGACTCACACACAACATGGAAGTAACCGAAGGCACCCAGCGTGAGCTCGAGCAAGCGAAATTCAGAATTTCAGCGAGCGAATACTGGGCTGGGTTCTTCTTCACGTTAGGCATCCCCACCATTATGAGCGTTCTCGGGTGGCTGTTAATCGGTCTGGCAGGCTCGGACATGCTCGCGATGTGGTGGCTCCCCGTGCTTGGCTTGGTGCTGGGATGCGCCTTGGGAATGGTATTCTACCTCTATCCACCAAGCCTTGCCGGGATAAGGCGGAGCGAGGCCCAAGGGGAGGCAATCCACACGATCATGCTGTTAAGCTTCGCTCTCTACCACAAGCCCGACCTTCGCGGGGCAACGATTTTAGCTGCTAACGAGAGCAAAGGCGAACTCGCGGGCGACTTCCAGCGCGGGCTGCTCGAGCTCGATACTCGCCACCGCTATGAGAGTGTCCGCCATATGCTTACGGTGATCGCTCATCGGTGGGGCGAGATCGATGAGGGCACGAGGCAGGCGCTTTTCGATATCCTCCGCTCTACGGGTGCGCTGGAGGAAGCCTCTCGCACCTCCGATGTTGGCCGGGCGCCACAACGTGTGCTCGAGAGCAGCGAGGCTCAGCTGAGCAAGCGTTTGAACGCGCTAGTGATGCCTACAATGGCGTTCATGGTATTCGGCTCGCTCGCGATCGTCGGGATGATCGGCCTCTCTCCATTGTTCGGTGCAATAGGGGCAAATTTTGTCCAGCTGCACTTCTTCGTGCTCGCAGCCCTCCTGCTCGTGGCCTCCTTTTTCACCTTCACTACCTATATGGGTAGACTCAGGCCCACGACCCTACCTCCTTCCGAGGTGCCTGAGGATGACCCCCGTCTACCCTCACGAGGGAATGCAAGGATCTTCTCGCGCGAGGTTCCCTCTTGGCTGCCATCGCTCTTGGTTTTCCTTGCCCTCGCTTGGCCAGGTTTCCTCTATTTTGTGGGCGTTCAGACAGGTGCGTTGGGAGCACTCGTCCAAGGGGTGAACACGTTTTGGTTCATCTGGGCTGCGGCTGCGGCGGTTGCGGTCTATGCATACCTCTACGCTGGGCAGCGAAGGAAGCTTCGGGAGGAAGAGCGAACGAAGGCGATCGACTGGGGATCGGCGCTCAACACCATAGGCTCACGCGTGATCGACGGAAAGCCGATGAGTCAGGCGATGGTCGAGACCGCCGAGTTGATGCCGGGATCGCCCGTTGCGGATCAGCTCCACGAAATCGTCGAGAGCACCGAGAAGCATGCGATAGATGTGCGCCGCGCGCTATTTGAGCGAGGGTTGATCAAGCGAACCCGTAACCCCCTCATCCAAAGCTTCCTAAACGTGATTACGCGCATTCGGCGGAGTTCGGAAGCGGCGGCGGGACAGGCGTGCATGATGGCAGCGGATTTCCTCTCGACTTTGCACCGGGTTGAACACCGCTTCCGCGAGCGGATAGAGGAGGCGATGGGGAACCTCTGGTTGGTCACCGTGGTCCTGTTACCGATCGTCTGCGCGATGTCGGTCTGGGTGATGGAGTTCATGTCGGGCGTCTCGTTCACAGTGGCGGGGGAGGCTGCGGGTGCTGGATTGACGAACCTGCCTTTCCTGCTGGGCGCGATGGAGGCCAGCGAACTCGTTCTCCTGAAGCTCGTGATGGGCCTAACAGCGATAGCCCTCGCGGCGGTGATGGCGCGCTACATAGCAGTGATAAGCGCTGGCAACGATAGGGTCGAGCTTTGGGCGACGATGGGTAAAACCGTCCTGTTCACTACAATAGTCTTCACTGTCGCATACTTGGGTTTCGGTTTAATTAAGGGGACGTAGTTAGCATCGAAGAGGTTCTACCGCTTAACGAGAATCTTAAGCTCCTGCTATCCAAGCGCTTTCAAAAGATATTTTCCTTTATCGGTTAGGAAATAGACCCTCCTTCTGCCCTCTTCTTTAAAATCCACAAACCTGCTTTGTCTAAGGTCCCCAAGATGCTCATAAGCAGATGAAAGGGAAATCCCCAACCTATTTGCCAATTCATACCCATGAATGGGCTTCTTCTTGATTTCGCTCAAAACTCTCCTCTTTGTCGAACCCAAGATCCCCGTTGGAAATCCCCGGTTAGGGTTTGGTATATGCCATACAAATGATTTCCGAACTAATGATTTATAACAGGAAAATCCGATATATCCGGTGGTGTGAATTGGTGAACTGGATCTGGGGGGGTGAAGCCACGGGTATTTGCGTCTTACCTGCACTAGCGAATGCAAACCTAGCAGGTTGCTCGAGGGGGCTTAGATCGGATATATCTCCCACGCAATCTGCTGGTGCGGTTTCCCGAAGTCACAAGCTTTTGGGCGAGGTTATCCATCCAACTGCACCAGCAGGCGCAGAGGGAGAAAATTAGGAGATCGACAATGGATTCTAGGAAAATTTCAAAACTGATTCACGGGTCCGTGCGTTGCCCCCACTGTGGTAAACCAGCGTGGGTGATGGCAACGAAGGGAGAGCGAGCGAATCTACACTGTAGTAAGTGCGGGATGTTCGAGATCTCCGTGCGGAAGTTGGAGGTTTTCCGACTTTAATCATCTAAACTAAAGCTGCCGAAGTTACTCCCCAGTAGTCATCACTGGGATCGGTTGGATGCTTACAAACAAGCGTTTTTCTTGAAACACTATTCGAAGAATTCGAGACCTCATAAAAATTTCGAAAATTTTCTGCTACATATTGTTATTGAAAAGTATATGCATCGCGATAAGATATACCAGTCGCGGTGATGGCCCGATGTTATTCCTAAACCGTGCCTGATTTATATAACTCACTATATATCCGACGCCAAGTTTAAATGCGACGCGTAATGAGGTGGGTTGTGGTGAAATGGCTTCCAAATCCGAGATCATGCAGCTCGCGAAGAAAGAGGGAATAAAGTTCGTTCAGATGCAGTTCATGGACATCTTGGGTACCGTCAAAAATGTCACAATCCCGACCACTAAGCTCGAAAAGGCTCTTGATGAGGGCGTGTTCTTCGATGGGTCCTCGGTGTTGGGGTACGCTACGATTGAGGAGTCTGACATGCGCCTTAAGCCAGACCCGGACACTTTTGTCGTGCTTCCTTGGCTCCAAGACAACATGAAAACAGCCCGCATCGTGTGCGATGTGTACGACTATGAGGACAATCGGTTCGATGGAGATCCAAGAGCGACCCTCCAAAAGCTGATGAAGCGCGTCCAGAAGAAGGGCTGGATGTTCAACACCGCTCCTGAATACGAGTTCTTCCTCTTCATGCCGGACGAGCGGGGAGACCCGACGACGAAGCCCTCTGATTACGGGGGCTACTTCGACCTGATGCGCGACCGAGGCGATAACGTTAGAAAGGAAATAGTCACCTATCTCAACGCGATGGGTTTTGACGTTGAGGCTTCCCATCATGAAGTTGCACCGGGGCAGCACGAGATTGACCTAGCGTACGCCGACGCCATAACCTCGGCCGATCGCGTTGCTATGATGAAGTACGTCACGAAAACGATCGCCAGCAAGCACGGACTCTACGCCACATTCATGCCTAAGCCGATCTTCGGGGTCAACGGATCCGGGATGCATGTCAACCAGTCGCTGATGGCTCAAAGCAAAAGCGTTTTTTACGACCCCAAAGGCACGTATAAGCTAAGCAAGCTCGCGCTCCACTTCATCGGAGGCATGTTGAAGTACGCGAGGGAGACGTGCGCGGTTCTCGCCTCATCGGTCAACTCCTATAAACGCCTGGTTCCAGGGTACGAAGCACCTGTTTACATCTCATGGGCCAACCGAAATCGAAGCGCATTCATCCGCGTGCCAGCTGGTAGAGGAGCACGAACGCGCATCGAGCTTCGTAACCCCGACCCGGCTGGAAATCCATATCTGCAGTTCACGGTGATGCTCGCCGCAGGATTGAAGGGTATTGAGGACAAAATCGAGCCACCCGAGCCAGTCGAGAAAGATATCTTCCGCATGAGCGCTGAGGAACGGGAGGCCCTGAGTATAGAAGCCCTGCCTGAGAACCTCGGGCAGGCGCTTGATTGTATGAAACGAAGCAGCTTGGTCCGAGAGGCGATGGGTGACCACCTCTTTAATCACTTCCTCTACATCAAGGGGCACGAGTGGGATAACTACAGGGCCCAAGTCAGCGATTGGGAAATAAAAACACTTTTGCCGGCGCTTTAAGATTTTGGTTCTGTTGTTTAAAAAAGTTTGATCATTTTATTTTGAATTCTTTCTCATCGGTTCGACTTTTAAAGTCAATTTTTTCAGCACGGGAATACGTTTCTTGGCCAATTTTTCAATCTTTTCTACTATTTCATTCGCAGCATGAACAGAAAGATTTCCATCGACTTTAATATGCATTTCTCCAACAATATATGGTCCTGATTTTCTGAGGCTGATCTCGTGAACCTCTTCAACACCCTCTACGCTCTCGGCTATACTCTTGACATTACCTCTAGTACCCGGGCAAGCACAACCGTCCATAAGGATGAGCGAAGATTCCTTTATCGCGCCGTATGAAATTGCAAAGATGAAAATAGCTATTATCATGGCAGCGACAGCCTCTGCTTGGTAATATCCCAAATAAGAAAAAGCCAACCCCAAAAAAACTATTGATGACGCCATTCCTGTCTTTATCGAATTTTTCGCATCTGTTTTCAGTGCTACTGAACCAAGAGTGTTTGCCACTTTTCTTTTATATGCGGCCAATATGAAAAAAGCTGCAGCGGCAAAAAATGACACGACCAACCCAACGACAGGTAAGGTTAACTCTTTAGGATGAATTAGAGACAAGTATGAACTATAAAATATCCAGATTCCAATGAACACGAGAAAAATGGCCACAATCATTGATGCAAAATTTTCCATCTTGTAATAGCCGAACTGAAATCTTTCGCTAGGGCTCTTGCGTAGCATTCTCAAGCCAATCAATACAATTAATGAAACAAATGCATCGGCAATTGTGTGAACCCCATCACCTCTCAGCGCAACACTGCCAGATAGAAGTCCTGTGAAAAGTAAAAGACATCCAAGAGAAATTAATGTAAATATAGATATTTTTGTAATCTTTTCGCCTTTTGCTAATGGATCATCAACTTGCATTTTATTCCTTGTTCCCATTACTTTATTTATTGCACGCTCTAAAAAATTTCACTAATGCAAAATCTAGCGAATTTTTGAATTTGCCATAGAAATTGCGGGGATTCGACCACGCGACTACTCCGCGGCGGTTAGGTCATCCCTCTCCGCGCTTTTTGCCGTGCAATCTTTTTCCAGCACTTCGGCTTCAACGCGCCCTACCGCGCGCCTTATCCACTGCCTTCCCTAGCCGCGCTAGGTTTTTCCATGACTCCCCTTTGCCCTTAGGCTAAAGTTTAGCCTTATTTGCTGGCTTCCTCCCCACAATTAGCTTTTCAGCGTTATTCCACTATTTAAAGCTTTTGCGTGTTACTGAAAATGTAACAATTTAGACTTTTAAAGTTGAAAAATAAAATCAAAATTTGTTGGTGGTTAGGATGCCCTTAAAGTCGCAAATCGACAAATTTGCTTCCGCTCCAACGCTTGCGGTTTTCACGATATTCGTGATTCTATGCTCAAGCGTAGCGATAGTTACTTTTCAGTCTTTGGAAGAGCGAGGGGTCTCAACGATTATTCTGAAGAGCGCTGCTGACGTGGTTCGCGCCACAGCATCGCAAGTTGAGAGCGAGCTAAACTCAACGCTCGAGAGCTCGATAGCTGCCGCAATGTACGATGTCGGCTTAAGTGGTGGTACACGTGGAAATGTGGAAAATTACATTCGCGAGTACATGAACGCGCATATCTCTGACATCAACGCCTCCTCGCGCTCAACCCTTACGGTCGCCGTGCCGCTATGCGACGAGAACTCGCTTATGATTGAGTGGTTACCTAATGGGGGCATTCGTGCGCGAGGTTACCTAGATGCCAGCTTTGAGCACGTGATGGGTCCTAGGGCATTCGGTTTAAGTTTGCATGCGATGTCCCGCCCTAGATTCGAACGGATAAGGCACGTAGCCGAGCTATCTTCGGTGCTGGTAGCGGACGCGGACCTCGCGGAGTTGGAGGAGTTGGAGCGAGCGCTTAACGAGAACTATGCGTGCGAAGGGCTTGCGGTGGAGCTGGAGAATGAGAACAACATTGTCTACGTGACAGTGCAAGACATCTTTGGGGCTCGAGGAGTATTCGTTCCTTAAACCACGGCTTCTAACTCAGGCTCCGATTGAAAAACAAAGCCAGGAGTATTTTCCAGATACCACCATGGCATCGCTTGATAGTGTAATATGTAACTCTCAAATTCAACCCGCCAAGTGAGGTAAGTGGAAACGTTGGTGGTCGCTGCGGCAGCTCGAATCGATGCGTTATTTGGTATGCTTACTACCGCGTTATCGCTTGTACGCCGCCAAGTTCGCGAGCGTAAATAGCCAAGCGCCTGCGCGGGCGAGTACAGCCATCCGCTCAAGTAGGCGTTTTCTACACTTGAGCAGGGGAATGCATCGGTAAATTCTCCCGCGTAGTTCTCGATGTTTGAAATGACCCAAGCGTTATCGACGAGCCCGATGTTTTCCCAGTTTTCGTATCCCTGAACACGGAGCAAGATTGAACCAGCACGGACGAGTATCGAATCGCTGTTCTCCCATTTGTACGCATCAATGTCACGGGACACGTCAAAGTAAGCGGCGATGATCGCCGTTGCCTCGCGTTGGTTCTCTCGCGCGAAGTAATAGAATTCCGGTGGTTCGCCCGAGGGTATTGGGAGGATATTTTCAGGCAACGCTTCAATCGGAGAGGCGCTGACGAGCACTACATCACCCGAGCACATGAAGTAAACTCTTCCTCCAGGTGTGATGCTTGTGTTCTCCACTTGCAGCCCGACGTTTGCGATGGTCCAGTAACTTTCACCTGCTCCAGTCCCCCCGGTTATCCGCACGATGAATGTCGAGCGATTATCGTCTATTTCGAGTTCATAACCTGAACCAGCTAATTGCAAGGGCAGGTCAAGAGTGGGTTGCTGTCCAGATAGAGCTGAAAAACAAGTTTTGGCTAGATCGTCCGCGAGCGCTTGGGCCTGAGCACCGACCTCGAATTCCCGCTGCTTCGTCAGCTGCATGAAGAAGACCCCCGCGAGCAGAATCGCCATGAGGGCCCCAAAGAGCAGATAGAAGGGCAGCTCGTGGGCATTAGACACTTGCGGTCACCCCGTCCTCTGTGCGCTGGAGCGCTAGCCGCGCCTGTTGTCCGCTGAGCGTCGGCCCGCTGACCGCAACGCCTGCATCGAGATTCTCCTGCGTCTGCCCGACCACAATCACCACCAAATTCTCCTCGAATCGGAGCTCACAGTTTTGGGGCACCACTATGTCAAAGGGGAAGGAAGCCCCTGCTTCTTGATCTGCTAGAAGCTTTACCTGCTGCGCGAGTTGCTCAGCCTGTTGCCTGAAAACGGCCTCCGCGCTCCCGCTCTGATATTGTAAGTAGAGGGCGGCGAAGATCGAGAGGAAAATTGTAGCGAAGATCACACTCGCTAAGGTTCGAAGGGCCACCATGCTATCGCCCTATTGTCTCACGCGGACATTGAACAAAAAGATTACTTCGCAGATTTTCTCTCTGGGTTAAACGCCAATTTTAAGCCCGGCACTTAACCCATTAAGATGGTATTCATGTCTGAGTTTCTCAACGTGACCACACTTGAGGACGCTTGCGCAACGCTTGAGAAACATTGGAGAATCAAACCACGAAATATTTACGCATAATTAAAAGTCCATTAGACACAATAATGAAAAGAGGAAGATATTACTCGGGACCTTGCTGGCAGAGAGCAAGAAGATATAGTTTATTCTTCGCCCCTCACGGCTCACCGCTCCCACATCAGCAGGCTCTCCCGCGCTATTCCGACCTTCTTTCTCGCTGGGGTTGTACAGAAGCGCTTGTTTACCACGATCACGCGCTTGGCCCTGAACCCGGTGCGTTCGGCAAGCCTGCTGAGCGTTTCGCAGACCTCAACAACACCTTCCGGGAAACATCCATCTGATGTCACCAAACAAACTTTCGCCCCATGCTTGCAGACGCGATAAAGCTCCTTGATCACCGCGAACATGTCCTTGAAGTAAAGTTTCGCTTCGAGCGGTTTTCCCTCAACAAACTCCTCAACTTCAGAAAAATCCTCCACCGCGCGCGCCTCGCGCACGCCGATGAGCTGATCTGAAGCTGGAGCATCCAAGCCCAACAACTGCTGCTCGATGCGATACGCGTTGATGTACTCCCGCTTGTTCAGGTAGGGCGGAGAGGTGACGACTGCATCGACGCTCTCGTCGGTCAGCTTAAGCTTTCTCGCGTCGCAGTGCTCGACCGTTACCCTGCAGGCCTTTCCCTTGAATCGCTCGACATCGCTACACATACGCAGGAGTTGTCGTTTGAGCGCTTTTCGGAGGGGGGGCACCGGCTTCTTGAAAATTCTTATCGCCGCGCCATCCTTGTGCGCCCAGCTGCATCGCATCGCCGCATTCATCAACCCGAGTAACAGAAATTCGCGAACCTTCTCGTTTTCAACCTCTAGTATCTCTCGCTTGAAGAATGCGATGTCTTCCAGCAGGAACTTGGGAAAAACACGCGCGACGAAACCCGGCATTTCAACTTCTAGTTTCTCGAACTTCGATTTCATCAACACTCGGACAGCTGTCCTGAGCTCCCCAGCATCGTAATCCCCTAGTTTCACGCGCGAGGCGAAAAACATTATCGGATGTACATCATAACCGATGCCGTCTACCCCAAGTTGTTTGCAGGCAAGCGGCGTCGTCCCGCAGCCAACAAAAGGGTCAAGTACGAGATCGCCTTCGCCAAGTCCCCAAGTTTCAGCAAGTAGAAACACGAGGTCTCGGGAGAACGCCTCTTTGAAATAGAACCAGTTGTAAACGGGAAGTCGCTTATTTATGAGGAAGGTCGCCAGTTTGCCCAGTTTGAGCCTCTCAACTATCTTCACAGGAAAACCTTCCGAATCATCGCATTGACTTAAGATAATCAGCTTCAACGTCGCTCAGTTCGAGTTCGGCCGCGATTCGAGATGCAGCCTTCTTGTCGTGTTTGAATATAAGGTGAAAGTAGGGCAAGAAGTTTTTTCGCGCAACCTTCGAGGATGTGTGACAACAAGCAGCAATTTTTTTCGCTGTGCTATCACGCACGGCTCGAACAAACCTAGTTCTACCAAAATATTTTCCAGAGCTGGGAGGTTGGAAGCGGACAAATTTTAGCTCACCCTCACGAGAGAGAGCGACCCCGGCACTCATTAGGTCGCTGGCGTACCTCCAAAGCCCGTAAGCTTGTCTTCTTCGGGCGCGGCCTAGAAAAGTATCGGCCCGCGAAATGGCGTCGTAGGCCTGAGCTCGGTCAGCCGGGTCGGCAAACATCCGTGGGATATTTTCATCAATCCACGCGAGGGCATCGTCAGGCGCCTTGTCGAGCGCCCATAACAACTCTCGAGCTTCCCTAACTCCCTTAGCATAGACGAGTTGCTTCAGCACATCGAAAATGCTCGCTTCCCGGTCGCGTCGGTAAAGCACGACATCCTTTATGGCTAAGCGCTTTCTGCCGGCCGCAATGGTTTGCAGATCGTTTATCGCGGAGCGCAGGTCACCCCGTACAGTTTCAGCAATTACGTTCAACGCAATCGGGTCGGCTTCGATGTGCTCCGCGCGGCATATCCGTTGAAGTACGCTTGCAATTACATCCTTAGTTAAGCGTCTGAAGTTTATGGCGAAACAGATGCCCCTTATTTTCCACGGAATCGCATATTGGTCATTAGCAATTAGCACCACTGGATTCTGAGTCTGCTTAAGCAACTCCTCGATCGCTCGGTATCCACCCCGATCTGTAGTTCCGTAGACGTTGTCGGCTTCATCGAGCACAACCAACCGCTTGCCCCCCGCCCCCGCAAAAAGGGTTCCTGTCGTCGCTGCTGTACCGGCAACCTGTTGGACTATTTTAAAGGTGCGTTTGTCGCTAGCGTTGAGCTCGATCAAATCCCAGCCAAATTCCCGGGCCAATGCAGCGGTTGCAACTGTTTTCCCCGTCCCCGCCGCCCCGTAGAGCAGGAGGGCTGGTTTTTTTGGCTTGCCCTTCCGCCACCCTTCAGCCCAACCAAGCATTGCTTTAAGAGCTTGGGATTGTCCAATTACTTCCTTGAGTTCACGGGGTCGGTACTTGTCGACCCAAGATTCTGACATGGAGGTACCAAACACAATTTGGCCGGGTTTGATTAAAATGATTGGGGCACGGAAAACAGAGAATATTCTTGACCCCTCTCTTAAAAATTGTCTTAAGTTCTAGCCCCTATACTGAATGGGATAACGGTGAAAATTGCGGTTATAGCTGACACTCACTTGGGGACGAAGTGGGGAACTGCGCGGGAACAAGATTCTTTCGAGCAGACTAGGGAGGCCATCGAGCAAGCGCTTGAACTTGGTGCGGAACTCATTCTCGTGCTCGGCGATATTTTTGATATGAGAACCCCCCGCCAAGAAGTTTGGGCCCAAGCCATGCGCATCCTCTCAATTCCACTAGCAAAGGGACGGAACGAGATCACGCTCAGCCGTGTTATCGACAAAAATCAGGATGATTTCTCCCCTGTGGCGCTCCGCGGGACACCCGTAATCGCTTTACACGGAAATCACGAGCGGCGCACCCGAGGATTCGTTAACCCTGTAGAGGCTCTTGAAGCTGCGGGTCTCCTCATCCACCTGCATCACAACACGCTGATTTTTAAAACCTCAAGTGGCACGCTAGCGATTCACGGCATGAGCAATGTGCCCGAACAACATGCAAAAAATGTGCTCGCTACTTGGAATCCCAAGCCTGTGAAAGATGCGTTCAACATCCTGATGCTTCACCAATCTGTGGGACAGTACGTGTACTCGAGCGAGGAGTTCCCAACGATTGACCTCGCAGACCTACCGTCCGGGTTTGACCTCTACCTCTGCGGACACATCCACTATCATACAGAAGCTACAGCTCACGGGAAGCCACTACTCTTTCCAGGAAGCACCGAACGCACTCAACTGCTCCAAGTGGAGGCCGAGGTGCCAAAGGGGTACTACATGCTCGACCTCGATGACAGACTCAGCCACGAGTTCATCGAGCTTAAAAGTGCGCGAGATTTTTACTATGAGGAAATGAAATTCGAGAGCGTTGGGATCCTTCAGTTGAGTGAAGCGGTAAGAGCAAAGGTATGGGAGCTGCTGGGGCGACCCAGGCGCAATTTCGAGAAGCTACCTCTAATCAGGCTGAGGCTCACGGGGACTCTCTCAAAAGAGGCATCGCGCAGCGAGTTCGACGAGCGATCAATCATTCAGGAGTTCACCGATCGAGCGTTGGTCGCTATAAGCAAGGGCGACCTCACCTCCCCAGGGCTCGAGGAAAAAGTGCAGCTCCTGCGCAAGTTGAGGGAGCGACGCTTGCCCATAGATGAGATGGCGATGGGTCTGCTTGAGGCAAACCTTCGCGAGGTTAGTTACGACCAACCATTCGATGTACGCATACTCTACAATCTTTTGGTTGAGGACAGGGGTGGGGAGGCGCTTCAAAAGGTGTTCGATGTGGTGGAAGAGCAGGTCAAAATTGAGCTGGAGAGGAAATCAGATGATAACCCAAGTTAAACTAAAAAATTGGAAGTCGCACCGCAACACCGACTTGCATTTTGGCGACGGCACGAATGTTCTCGTAGGAACCATGGGTGCTGGAAAGTCCGCAGTATTGGATGCGATTACCTATGCTATCTTTGGAACTCTGCCAGCGGTGCAGACCCGACGCATCAGGCTCGATAACCTAATCATGAACCGGCCTGACACGATGGATCGGGCAGAGGTCGAGGTTAGATTCCTCACACCTAACAACGACGAATTTACGGTTAAACGTGTCATCGAGCGGGGGAAGGGGACGGTGCTTTCGGAACTTCGGAAAGCTACCGGGGAGTTAATCGAGAGCCCAAGTGCGACGCGTGTGAGCGAAAACATCCGCTCCCTTCTCAAACTCGATTACGATCTCTTCGAGCGAGCGATTTACGCGGAACAAAACCGTTTGGATTACTTCCTGACCCTGCCGCGCGGCAAACGAATGGAAAGCATCGATGAGCTTTTGGGCATAAACAAGCTTGAGCTGGCACGCAAAGAAATCGGCTCGCTCACGAACCGCGTCCGAGACCGCACCGAGGAACGAAAGAGAACCATAAACCAGCTCGGACAGGACGTCTCGCTAGCTCTCTTGCCGACCCACGAGCAGGAGATGAAGGATATTGAACTCTCGAAACAGGAGATCCAGAGGAGGCTTCAGCAAATTCAACCAGAGCTGGAGGCGACCTCCTCCCAACTCCAGCAGTTGCGCAAAATCGAGCAGGAACTCGCACGGTTGGAGAGTTCATCCCGCGAACTCGATGGGGCGATAAACGCGTTGGATCGTCAAATCGAGCAAATCAAAGAGAGATTAGGGGCCGCTGTCGAGTTTGCTCCCGAAGAACTCAAACGACGGGTGGCAGAACTCGAACAAGCCTGCCGCGAAGTCGATGCTCGGGCAAGCGAGCTCAACTCAAATTTAACTACTAGCAGCTCGAGGGCGCAGGAATTGGAAACCAAGATAGGGATGATTCATGAACGCTTGGAAAAGCTCGCGAGTGAGATAGAACGGAAAAACAAGTTGAGCGAGGAGCTGAAAAAATTAAAATCACAAGAACTGGCGAGGCTGATTGAAGAACTGCAGCTCAAGTCTAGACGCGTTGGCGATGAACTTGCAGCTTCTCATGCCCGAGTGCAGGATCTTCAGCAGGTGATGGATGAACTTGCAGCAGCGGGTTCAACATGTCCAGTCTGCGAAAGTCCCCTTGAGGAGAGTAAAAAGCAGCAATTATTGAAGGAGCGCAGAGAACAGCTTGAGGCGAAAATCAAACGCGCAGCCGAACTTGAAGCGCACGTGAAAGAATTAAATAAAAATTTGAATGAGAAACTCAAACTTCAGAGGAGAGCCCAGTTATTGGAGAAGGAGATCGAAGAGCTTCCTGCACGAGAGGCGGAGCGTTCTCAGCTCTCCCAACAAACTCAGAATTTTGAACGGGAACTTCCAAACGTGCGGGACGCAACAAGAAAGCTCACGATTGAGGTTGAGGGGGCACGCAAGGAAGTGGAAGCGCTCCGCGGGCAGTTCACCGCGACCAAGCATTCACTTCAGCTAAGGCTTGACTTGGACCAGCTCGAGATCGAGCGTAAGCAAAATTTTACTGAGCAATTACGTGTACAACGCGAGCTACAGCAGTTGAGGCGCGCCTACGACGAGGCACGGGCGAAAGAACTTGAGCGCAACCACGAGGAGCTCATTCGCACCCACGAGCGTTTGCGCACCGAGCTCGTCGGAAAAGAACAGCTGATCGTGGAGAAGCGAAAGCTCATCGAGAGCATTCGGGAAAAGCGTGAAACGATTGTGCGATGTGAGGCGGAGGTCAAACATCTAGAAAACGCAGCGAGGAGTCTGACCACAATTCAAGCCGCGCTCGCGCGAACTCAGGCGACTATGCGCAGAGAATTCATCGATGGGGTTAACGAGGCGATGAGCGAGCTCTGGGAGAGCATCTACCCTTACGGAGATTTAACAGGCATCAAGCTAGCTGTCGAGGGGGGCGAGCGAGGAAGCGATTACGTGCTGCAGCTCCGAGATCGCGCTGGAAACTGGATTCCGGTCGAGGGGGTCGCGAGCGGGGGTGAACGCACCGATGCTTGCTTGGCACTCCGGATAGCGTTCGCAATCGTGCTCGCACCTTCGCTAAGCTGGATCGTGCTCGATGAACCGACGCACAACCTCGATGAGGAGGGCATCCAAGAGCTCGCGAAAGTCTTGAGGGAGCGCCTTCCCGAGATTGTGCAGCAGATAATAATCATAACTCATGAACAGCGGCTGGAGGAAGCGGTGAGTGGTTACCTCTATCGTTTTTCACGAAACAAGGATGCAGATGAGCCAACGAGAGTCGAGCGGGCAACAGTGCCCGAGAGATTTGATTGATTCAGACCCCAGCAATTTTGAAAATCCTCACGGTCACGAGCACAGCAATTTTTTCCCCGCCAGTCATGGTCAAACGCACTTCGCCCTCTCTAACAAATTGTTTCTTCGCGTCCATGCCGAGTCCAACACCCTCAGGCCATGAAGGCTCCCACGAAGAGTCATCGTAACTTAAGCTGACCGTCACAGCGTATCCAGGCGGGCAAAGATATTCGAGGACATTCTCCATGGCGGAGCGCAAATGGAGTTCGGGCACGGTTGGCTGCTTCAGCAAGAGATTCTCCGCAGCCGCATGCAGAAAGCTCACGCTGTACGGCTCGACCCAGGCGAGCTCCAATGTCATGTACAAATGTTCGCTCTTGAGCTCGAGTTGGCGATCGGTGGCCGCCCGGAGTGGCCTCAGGCTGTAGGTGTGCATGAACACCGCGGCGAGGACTAGCATTACAAACATGAACGCGATTGCGAGAATATCTGCAACGCCGCGATCGTCTAAGCGCACCATGCAATCACACTCAACTTGGCTGGTAGGAACCGGCCGTTCTCGTAGAGAGCGCATGCCACCGCCAACGAGCACCTCGCCCTATCATCGAGTGGGGCTGAACCGTAGGGTCCGAGAATGTGCTCGCCCCCAGCCTCGTAGCTCATGGACACCTGAAAATCGTAATTCTCTCCACCGATCAGTTGCCTAGTTTGGAGGTTATCGAGTTTCGCGGGGTCGAGGGCGTACATGTGTAGCTTACCATCGTTGTCTACGTATGCCAGCTCCTCCACAGATAGACGGATGACGATCGCAGAGGTAGCATCGCTGAGTTCCGCGAGTGCGGAAATTGAACGGTATTGTTGGTATGCAGAGACGGTCACGAGTAAAAATGAGATTACGAGAATGCATGTGGCGAGCGTTTTCAAGATTTGCGTTAATATCACTCGCCCACCACCACTGAATTATCTCTAATTTTTATGATTAATCGGTGGAAACCCTCGCCCAGCGTGTGACCGACGAGAGGTAGCGGGTACTCGTTTTCGGGGAGCGTGAAACCATTGATACTCAAGCGTTGGTTTTCAAACCTGAGTTCATAGCCGGGGGGTATGATGATCTCAACAGTACGATTGTCTCCATACGTGATCGTGGTCAAAATACCTTGGTTCAACTCGAGCGCGGCATCTCTCGCTCCACGTTCCCGGTCGAGGCCTTGAAGGAACTGGTAACCTAATATGAATATCGAAACCACGAAAGCCGCAAGTATCACTAGTGCGAGGGTTCTGAAAGCTGGCATCCTTTCTAGTCTACGATCGTCAGCTCAAATGTTGTGCTCTTTGTGGTATCGTCTTCACCCGTCCCGCGGATAGTTATCGTAGTGGTGCCGAGCTCAGCAGTATCGTCAACGCTTATGGTCATGGTCGAACCGAACTCTGGTGTGCTGCTCTGAGGGGAGAAACTAACGTTTACTCCTGTTGGCATTCCAGTCGCGCTGAGCGTCACCTGCTTGTCGTAACCCAGCACCGGTTGGACGGTGACTTGCGCAGTAATCGTGTTCTCGCTGGTAGTTGGTCTTCCAATCGTTGTGCTCGTGGGCAAAACGTTTACGCTAAAGCTAAGCGTCTGCTCTGCGCCCATACCCGCCTGCTGGTAAAGCGCCACTCCTATGCCCAGTCCCACTGCGAGCAAGATTATGCCCGCCATGATTTTCATCACGATCGGCTCGACTCCAGCTTCATCCTCCAATAATCCCTTCATCCTACTCACCTCCATAGCATAGACTATTTGATTTGAAAGTATTAATTTAAAAATGCTTGGTTTAGCCAAAAATAGGCATCATGGAATTATAAAAAAATTAATGGGGGTTGCGTTTTGCCCCCATCTAACACTATGGCACCGATATACTGTCGCTCGTCTCAACGTTTGCCTCGGGGTCGTACGTCCACCCTTCTTTGACGATATTGTCTACAACGAAAGTGAACGTCGTTCCGCTCGGTGGCTTCTTTAATGAGTCAGATTGCAAGCTCCATCTCTCCACTATACCATTGTTATCTGATACTCCAGAATCGGAATCGGAGGTCGCATTCTCCCAATGACCATACAACGTAGCACCCTCAACTGGATTGTTACCGGCATCGCGAATAGTCACCTCTGCCATAGCATTTGTGTTTACACCAAGAGTTTGAAGAAACATATCGATGTTGGCGACGTGCATAACCGTTGCCCCCGCTTCTTGTGTTGTGAAGCTGTACTCAGAACTTTCGGAACTGTTGTTGCTCGGGTCTGCGCTCTTGACGACGTAGTAGTAAGTCGTATTTTCCGTTAAACCGGTGAGTTCGATGCTGTGCGACGTTACGTAAGCTGAGTCGTATTTGTTATCCGTGTAGTTCCCTGGTGACATACCATACTTGACCAAGCTGTCCGCGATCTCATCCGTGTCCCACGTGATGGTTGCTGAATTGCTCGTTATGGCTGAGGAGGCGACATTTTCTATGACGGGCGGCGTTGTATCCAGTGTCGTGGTGGTGAATGTGTAATACGATCCGTTATTGTCGTCGACTGCAGTGTTTGAACTCGGGTCCGTAGATTGCACTTCATAATAATAGGTTGTAGATGCGGAAAGATTCGTTAGCGTTATTGAGTGGCTCGTAACCATCGTGTTATCTGATTCCGTGCTCCCCAAAGCTGTAGTGGTTCCATAATTGACCACACTATCGCTGAGTTCATCCGTGTCCCAAGTGATCTTTGCACTCGAAGCCGTGATTTCTGAAGAAGCCACGTTTGATATCACCGGCGGCGTGTTATCCG
>Ga0224501_10001067_pt1 | contig 21014 bp, 12 predicted proteins | sample SF_Oct11_sed_USG_4_FD_169105 | JGI IMG/M metagenome (GOLD analysis project Ga0224501, IMG submission 169105) | Sediment microbial communities from San Francisco Bay, California, United States - SF_Oct11_sed_USGS_8_1 | ecosystem: Environmental > Aquatic > Marine > Sediment | place: USA...
CCTGCATTTGAAAGCATTTTTTCGCGATAACAGTTTTATTGTTATAGCTGATCTTAGAGACATCTTGACTGATAACTCCTGCTCTTCCATCCTGTGATGGTAACCATATTGAGTGCAGCATATTCAGTACAGCAGTATTACTGGTGGCCACATGAAGGTTACGGGACAGCGGGATAGCCCAGTGGTAGAGTACTGGGCTCGCAACCATGAGAACCCGGGTCCAAATCCCGGTCACAATGGGCTCTGGTTGTGAGTATGAGCTCCTCAGATCAGCCCTAGTTCAAAACAAAAATATTATGAGGTAGAGCATTGCTACTGCCCCGCTTGCGGTGCTCCATGCTATACCGTAGCTAGTAAGAAACTAAGTACCTAAACGGACAGCTTCACCATAACAAGAAAGATGCAGGTTAGAACCATCAGGAGGCAGTTGAGAGTACATAGTTGATCAATGATCAAAGATTTTGCAGCTTCGTCACCTTAAAATGAAAACTGTTTTGCAACTGGACCACCATAGTGAGACGAAGAATGGCACAAGACACATGACGTAGCAGTGCAGCATCACGATATGTGCATACATGCATAGATGCGCTAAAGTAGCAATGTGTACAGACTGCTGGAAACAGGATGTTAAACCCATTGAAAGAATCTGGCTGGCAAAATGTAATGCCACTGGTGAGCCATGACATAAAAGTCAATAAACACGAAGTGGTGCAAAGGCCTAAACTAGCAAGTGTGACGCAGTATGGGACTGATTTGTACCAAACTCCAGCTATGGTCCCATAGGACAACTGGATATCCTGTATTGGTGCTGTGTGGACAATAACCAGTACTCCCAGGAAATGGCCAATCAATGTTGTGGCAACAACACCAGAAGTAAAACAGGAACAGTGACCGAAAGAATGTTTCATCTGATAAAGATGCTACATTAAACTTACAACTCTACTAGTAACAGAACATAACAAAATCTGACTGAGCTTCGATCTGCATAGAACTTCAATGCTGGTGTTAGGTACCAGGCCATCAATGGTCCTCTCTGCGGGCTTGATCCAAGGCGACCCTGACCACCATGTAACCACACGATGGCCAGATGACCCCCCCCCCTAGTGAGTAGAACAGGTTAGCCCATGAATGGACATATGCAACAACATTGAGTTAGCCTCTATGGCTCAATAATCCATGCAAATAAGCTATGTTCTCTTCATTGAGTTACCCTACATAGCTCCACGAAACTCGCACACTGCATTGTCACCCGAGTTATCAGTTATCTTCATGTATGCAATAGTGTCATGACGTTTCGTTGGGGGACATGGTGACGGAGAGTGACAAAAAATGAAGAATGGAGTAAAGTTACAGACCGATGTTCTATAGATGTGATTTCTTTGGCTATATTTGAAAAATTGTAAATCTTATGCACGTATGACATTTTCTCAGTCTGTTTCTGATCTGACAGATTAATCCCCGCCTAAGGTTCTCTCAGTTTAAGAAAGTTTGGTGCAGTAATGATTGTGGTTACCATATTTTTAGATCCTTTGCCCAAGAATTATGGATGGTAATCTGGTCAGGTGTTGTATAAGCGCTGGTCACCGCAGTTTGCCCAGTGGCTAGCCAACATTTACTCATATAGAACTATTTATATATAGCATTTGCCAACATCCACCTGCAGCGGATGCATTGACGCAGAAGGTCATTGATGAATCAACCGTGGTTTGCATTCTAATGGTGAACCATGGTGTAGTCAAATCCTGATTTATCTTCATGGACTGAACCAGTTGAGATCTTGGTCTATAACCACACCGTGAATGAATCTATCATCAATTATGAAAAAACTGGCGCCTATAGAGGTCCAATTTAGAGTTAAGGCCTGACCAGTCATGCAACTAATGGTTCTGTCAGGAAATGGCAGGTGTCTTGAGATTATGTCACACGAACCAGATACACAAAAGATTCTGGAGCAGATTGTGTTATGAATAATCACTGTTTTTGTAACCCTCTGTCCTGGTTGTTTGCTTCGCATGTGTTCCCAGAAGACAGGTAGAAGGTCTATTTCTGTCAATCAAGCATCAACACTGATTGGTGACTGGGTCAAACTATTCAAAGGACAGATACTCTTGGATTAGTTCAATTCACAATCTACAGGGTGCTTCACCAAGAGGAATAAGGAACCTTGATAAGACTGACCCGGTAGTGTTTGGTATTATATAAGGTGACTCACTTCTCCTGAGGGCTAGAACCCTGTTATCACACCTGAGTCGTTACATAATTTAAGGGAGGCCAGTCCCCTCAGTGATGGTTTGACATATCCTATGGAGTGAATGACCCGCAAGACTGCAGGCCTATTTGAGGCAATGAGGACTTGGGGCTCAAGCTTTGAATGAACCGTAACCATCGGAGCGTTGATCCTGCTATCACTCGTTCAGGTTCAGGTTCAGATTGGATAAGTTCTCAAGTTAGCGTGCCCGAGGGTCCACTCTTATGGCCTGTCAAGTTACATTTACCTCAGAAGAGACAAAGCAGTGAAGTGCAAAGTGACTATAGATGACTATGTGTCTACAGGGGGAAACTAACCATAGCTAATTGTGAGGGATTCCTTCTTATCTGCATCAAACCACAACTTGAGAGTTTCATTGTGTGATGGGACTCAAATTACCCACAAAATCTATCCTGTGTAAATGTTCATGAGCGTGACAATTAAAACCTATGAATAAATGAGACAAGGAGTCTTTGTAGATGAAGGAAAAACACTGGGGCCCCAATGATATCACAAAGGCAAGCGCGTATCTATATGGACGGCATTATTTGATCTAGACAAAGAGTCTAAAATGACACCATGAATCATACCGATAATCTACGAGCAATAAATACTTTCCGGTAGACCCTAATCTATTGCCAAATGTGTAAGTCACCCGCTGTAAGTGACAACACACGTAGAACCTGTTTACAGTCTATTCTCTGAATCACACTGAAGGTGTAGGTTAAAACTTGGCATTCCATTGCATGTCAATAGCATCGACTTTATTTACTACCCTCGCTGAAACAACAATAGTAACATAACCACTCAGTCCTTGCTGGTCAAACTTTGCCAAGTTTGGGTGTCACCATACTACTTATCAAATGATATGCACCATTCCCACATCGGTATCGCTATCCCAGGAGATGCCACGCTGAGATATACATCTGTATCACAGAGGCATGTCTACGATCTACCGATGCCTTCCTTATGTCACAGTGGGTATAATGATAGGGCCTACAGTGGTAATACGCACCTCTCATTACAAGTATTGAGTCACAAGTATACCTATGCATTGAAATTGGCTACAAGTACAGTTGCCTTCGTCAAAATCAAAGCAGGACTTTCAAAGGTACACATTGTATAGAGGATTGAGATATGCAACCAGCTACATGAGTTCAAAACAAGAGACTGGTTGTCACAAATTAACGCAAATGAGTGACACTAGTAATTATTGAGTTTCATTCAACCAGTACCAATTCTGCCCCTTCCAGTGTATTTAGACAAACCGTGTCTACAATATAAGGCCTTGTTGTAAGATAAGTATTGAGATTAGAATTCAGTCTATTGAAAAGCACCAGACCTATTATGTAACACTCCATAACGAAGTCGGGTTGTCATCAGGTCACTTGGCTAGACTAGTTGGCAATTGCAGTCACATTTTGCGATCACAAATGCCTCTAAATAGAGTCTTATGTGGGCAAACATCTGTGGTCATAGGTAGTTTACACAGAGCCCATGTTACCAGAGAAAAGGATGTGTGAATACCACAGTTACAGTATGACATCATCTCCTTATTCAGGTATCCAGGTTATGCAGACCTATCACCATGAAATCTGTGTTCAGCCCAACTTAACATCTGCCAACAGATTTTAGCCAATCTACACACATGCTGTGGGTATAGAAACCTGCCACAGACAAGTGTTGGCACCACAAAGGTGCCCTATTCTTATCTCAATCAATACAGCATCAACATAAAATCTTGGCAAGCTATACAGCTGCCATCACAGTATATATAGGAAGCTATGTGAACCTTGATTGATGAACTAGATTGGTTTCTCGACTTTCTACGTACTGTATATAGGCGTAAATCGACAGGCAGCTGCATATGGCTTCCCTGGGGCCTCCTTTGTGCGTACTGTATTACCTTTGTCTAGTATAATCAGCCCACTGCCTGTTATATTAGATGATAATCTGATGCAAAATACCAGGTTCCGGTAATGAATCAAACTAGCAAAACAGTCAACCATTAGAGTCAACATACTGAAGCCGTAGAATTGTCACGATGCATGCGCAGTGAAAACTTATCATCCATAGAGAAGGAAGTACCTAAACATAGGAATAGAGGATACAGGGGGTACTTATCGATGATACATGCCCTTCTCATAGCTAACCATGATAGTTACTGCAAATGACCCAACATTAGATGCCTGGATCTTTGATGAGCTATCTCAGAATAATTATACATGCAGACGTACTTATAGGCTGGAGAGTTGGGGAGTTTTGGTAGGTACACCACACTCAACTAAGTGACTCACTGCCACAACCTAGCATATCTTGTGTGTGGTATTAGGAACTAACGAAGAAACACTATGATTAGCTCGTGAGCTGTTGCTTCTGTCCCTCAATAATTTACCAGTGATTATTTTTGACCTTTCATCAACCCAGTAGCCGCACTGCAAAGCGCAGGGGTGACACCCTCTTCTGCATTGTGTCAATGGATTGATTGGTTAAAATGTCACCAAATCCTCAATTGACCGGTAGCACAAGATGGCATGATTGCAACTGCTGATAATAGAGGGGTGCTCATCTGGGACCGATGCACTGCAGACACGCTATCATAGGACTAAATACAAAGGGATCAGCATAAAGGATAATTATTCCGGGTAGCCAGTGTAAATATACGTTTACCGCCAAACTCTTCTGTATTGAGTCAAGCTAGGTACCCAAACAAAAGATTTTACACACAAAGGCTAATAGGGGCAGCTGGTCGTCTTGGGTCAGAGAAAGGCACTTATTAGCAGACCTGTCTTTCCATGGAGGATTGAAATTCAAATGAAGCCCGTAGGTCTCATGATTGGATGCTGTATAAGCACTTGAAACCCATAAGACAAATTCAATATTTGATTATCATCCCGAAGGAGCGGTAAAATCTGAGTCATGGGCTGATTCATTGAATTCGAATTATTTAATCAACAGGAACTGAGTTTCTTTGTTGTAGGATTTGCGTGTCGAGTAAATAATAAAGAAGAATATGAAGTGACAAATTTGGCTTATTATTATCAAAACTAAATGGCTCTTTGAGAAAATAAAGTGTTAAGGTCCCATCACTGGAGATGTCAATGAAGTGTCCCCATGTCACAAACTTGAGCAGTGAGCTGTTGTAATTGTACGCTCTCAGTGCATAGTCTAATGAAAGCCTGCGCAGCTCAGAACAGAAACAAAGTTGATGCCGTTAACTGCCAACCCTACAGCCCAGCAAATACAACTGAAGACCAGTCAGAGTTAGTGTTGAGTATATCCATGATCTCCGGTGCATTTAAATCGAAGTCCAGATGCGTCCTGGTAGGAGTGGAATCGAGATGATGGTCGGCGTCAACATCTAGTCGGAATTCGCCAAGATTTTCTAGGTCCGTAAAGTGAGTAAGGCTGTGCGTCTCGGCGAGCTTTTTAGTATTGGTCTGCTTTACTGAAACAAACTGTCCGTTTTGAATTGAGCAATAGTCGGTCCAGCCGAATGGATCTTTGTTGGGGCTCGAGGCAGGACTGTCAAAGTCAAGTGAATACCCATCATCTGAAGCACAGCAGCCGCTGTCCGGACTGTAAGCATAGTCATAATACATATCATCTGAACATTCACTGTTGGTCTCCATTGAGGCTTGTCTTGCTGCGTTTACTAGCTTTTTGGTCTTCTTGGTCGTTTTTGTGATTTTACACTTCTTATCCACCTTTTTGATGGGTCGTACTGTGACAGGCGAGAGTGAACCTTGCTTCTTTTTCGGTTTGTACTTATAGTCTGGGTATTGCTGGTGATGCAGAACGCGTAATCTTTCCGATTCGTCTACAAATGGTTTCCTCTCAGCAGCGCTCAAATTCTTCCAGCGAACTCCAAGTTGCTTGCTAATTTCAGCATTGTGTATGTCTGGCGTCTTTTCTATTATCTTCCTTCGTTCAATTTGGCTCCATACCTGCAAGCGCAAGAAACACACCGAATGTAAACATACCATTACCAATGTTGAATATGGGTAATGCACATAATACGTAATACACTTAGAAGTTGGACTTGGAGTTAGTAAAACCATTGGATCGAGGCCTAGGTGGACCAATTCCATGTGTAAACCACAGTTAGTAGACAAGTGCTTGAGTAGTACTACTACTAGACTAGTAGTCAGTTTACTAGTAGTACTAGTCCGCTTTAGTCTCACTAGGTTCAGGGTAAGCCTTTTACTTATACTACTAGTTTTGCTTTCGGGTCCACTTCATTCATCTCATGTAGACGGTAGAGTAACAAGATGAGAGTGGGATACTGGATATAGTGTAGTATTAGTAACACTAACAGTAATACTAAAAGTAAAACGCAACCTAGTATTACGAATTAGATATTCCACCTAGATCCACTACTCTACACAGTTCCGTTACAACTAGAATGACAAGTTGAGGTTAACTTGGAATTGGACTGGAGTTACTCACTACTCAGTTTACTGAGTTACTGTGTTAGTCACTAGTGTTAGGTTACGTTACTACTAATTACTTGTTACTGTTAGGAAGCTTGTAGTTGTAGTACTTGTACTCACCATGAATGCGTTCATAGGGCGTTTCACGTGGTTGACTGCCTTTCTGCATGTAGTGGCATCGCTGTATGGTGTAGCAGAAGAAGAACTTATAGTTAAACTTTTGAAGTATGGGACGCTAGTCTTGAGGTTCGATTTAGACATGATGAAAGTACCGACCGATAGCAAACGAAACCAACCCTCTCGCGTGGCGGGAATTAATACAACCCACGTGTATCGTCTGGCAATTTATAGCGCAACGACATGCGTACTGACCAATTAAAACCTCCGTATATCTCGATCGCCGTATCACATTGTGGGGCGTGGCTTACGGCTATCGGGAATCCCTCTTCTATCGAGACAAGGAGAAATATGTATATATCTCATGCAGGCCATTGACGTGAATATCAAGGATGCAGGTTTCAGCCAGCGTTGAAGATTGGCAATCTTTAACGCTTGCCGACTGAACCCACAAAAGAACCCCTTTTTGACAAAACCAACAATGTCACAGAAACTTCTAGAAAATTCTGCAGAGCTTATAACAGGTGATTCTGGCAACCAAAAAATTGTACTTTCCTTTAGATGCATGCGGTAACAACAAAGCTGCGCTGACAAGGTGATCACAGTTCGTAAGAGCTTAGGGGTGTGGTGTACCAGAAACGCAGGGCGCAGCAGCAATTCGGTCTTGAACCAAAGACTTTTAAAGCAAAAAGTACAGACTATCAAGCACACAAAACCACCACTCATTTATAGGGATAATCGATGTAAGTGTACATCCATATTTTAGGTATAACTTCTAGTTCTATCCATATTCTAGGTAACATTTGGTCCCGTAATCGGCCGATCTAGGCAAGTGTTTGATCAGCCTTAATGGGATCATGAACAATGAAAATGTAGTTGTCCGGTGTATGGTCCTTATTTTATTTTGTGAATGAGCAGAAGTTTATGAATATTGAAGAACATCAGCCTCACACTTTTGAAAACAGGGGCAGTGCAATCAATAGAGATATGCCTAGATGAATTGCTATTTCAATGGGTGAACAAACACTCATTACTGAAGTTTTATACAGCCGAGCCTATTGAATCGACCAATATGTTTCATGTCAATGGGACATATTCATACGACTTGTACCTACATGAACCGGCGATTGAGTGCAGACTAGTACAATCATAAGTTCGGACCCTCGATGCACAATGATAAAAAGTCAGTCAAACCATATATACATGAAACCACCTGGCTGACATTTTTCATGAGTGTGATATTTGTTAAGACGAGGTGACATCACCCAGCAGGATAGTCGCTGCATGTCTGTGAACAATAAACCGTCGGTAAATAACAAGGCCGAGTTCATCAAGGGTCGAGCGGCTAGGTAAAATCGGGGGTGAGTGCACTTCGGTTGTTAAGAGGGTTGTGTTGGTACACATTATAAAACATTGTCATACACAACTGCGCGCCTAGGGGCAAATAGGTCTAGCGTCGTGTGTCAGTGTCCTTACCGCTCATTATTTTCTATCACAAAAGAAAGAGAGCCTGACCCAGAGTGATAATGAATTTACGCGAATTCAATAAACAAAATGAATCGACTCCATTCATGTTCTGGCCTGGCATTACCCGTTGCTTGGATGATGGCTAATTAGTGAGCGCCATAAGCCGCTCCTCCCATAATCTAGATTCCGGCTGAGTCAAAATGTGTTTACTCATGCAAGTTTTAATTCAAAATACACTGGCAGGGCTGGCTCGAGCTGATACAGGTATGTGCTGAATTTCACCCAAAGATACAAGTTCATAAAAACAAAGGGACGATAAATAAATACAGTTAGTGATAGAATTACTTGTACAACATTGTACAAAGCAAGAGTTGTTATCCCCTGAAAAACCGCACTGGGAGAATAACTCCTAAAATTGATGTCATTTTGCCGTGTAGACCACATAATATTGTCTGGGTCAAAATAGTCAGATAAATTCCTTTAGGTTACCAGTTAAAGGTCACGCATTATCACAAAGGCAGTCTTTCCCAAACCAGGTGAGTTGGAATATTCCAATTTAGTGTATTTAATGTGGTTGACATCAAGATTACAGTGAAAAGCACAGGAAATCATTATGCAAACATGCCTGGTACACGGAATGCATTCAGGAAGTGCCATTCATCCATCAACTTCTATGCAGAGGTATAATTCCCATGGTGGGAAACATTAACCCTAATCTTAATTCAATCCCTAACGGACATTCAGGAAACATAAGGGTACAGAAAAGCTAGGGACAACACTGTCTCTTCAGTCAGCTAGGTGTACTTAGATTTGAACCGCACTAGTTTAGTTAGCTGAGAGACAATGCTAGGAACCTGTTTACATCCTTCTGTCCATGCGTCTCCTGTCTGAGATTCGTATTCATATGCCACCAATCTGTTGACATACGTGAGAAGGTGCAACAGCTCTAGTTCTTCTCCGTGTTCCTCAAGAACTTTACACAGAGCCTGGATGTACCACGAGCCATCAACAGAATTCCTCCACGAAAAGTAACCTGCGAGTACAACTTAAAAGACACCACAAGTTATGTTGAACTTTTAATCAAAAGCTCCGTAACATTAAAAGTACTGTCTAGAGTCTTGACTTTAGCGATCATAGGGTCAGAATAACTTCTTATACCTCATGTATGGTCAGTTTCAGTGGGCTTGTGACAGATCGTCTTCCCTTCAAAAGTTCTTGAGTGAGGACTTTTGTGAGTAGGCAACATTCTAACGGGGTTCAATCCTAAGTTCCTGCAGTTGCAAGCCCGGTGCTCTACAACTAAGCTGTCCCCCACTCTCCCGATAGGGTCTGATATTCAGCTTTTTCTCAATTGAGCAGTCTTTTAACCAAGGGGTCATTCAAGTTACAACCTCTCTTACAGAGAAGCAGCAAGCCAAATTATAGGATTGAGAATCGAGGATGTAAAATTCAATAGCCTATTAGGCTTAAAAACGAATTCCTCTTCGTTTAACATGGTTCTTGAGATATCTTTGCTTGGTTTATACACGACTGGTTAGTTAAGTTTACTAAGTCCCAGGGCAAACATACAACCAATGAAAAGCAGACATTTTTCACTTTTTACATCTTTAGATCTTGGATACAGCTAGGAAGTTTTCCTGTTTCAGTGAATAATGAGTTACATGGATAAACGGATACAACGCTATTCTACAAATTTACACCTTACCAGTCCAACCAGTGACCCTTACGTCACTGTGTCAACTAAAGACTACTCTCAGTAAATTTCAAATAAGGACATAAAAAAGTGCCCTTATACCAACAGGAGGACTAGGGTTAAAAATAGAAAAGTGTACTCCAACTCCAAGTTCACTTCTATTCTTTGGAAAAAAGCTAATGGCCTTCCATTTTCTTTGACCGTTATTTACACGGGTAATCTGGGCAATGCTTTATAGACTCGACTTGGGCTCATTGGGTGAAGAATGTGCAACATCCCTTCATCCCATTCTTTCCCTGTGATGATTGTCAACTCGAAAATAGCACAATCCACAGACCTGATCCAACACTGTAACTGATAAGGAAGTCGGCTTCGACTGGAATCCTTTGAGCTTGTACTGAGTCCACTTCATCTTGGTGGCTAACGGAAGCAACACCCCGATCATATTTAGTACCTCTACAAGCCTACAAGATAATGAGGTTTTTTTTCTCATATGATGTCTTCATCATTACGGCGAATATGCAGGGTTAGACAAGTTGTTTTTCAAACGCAACGTAGGCAAAAAAACTTACAACCAACAGACCCATCTACTGCCACCATCCTCTGCGCACACTGGTTGAGAACCTCTGAGCACAGATCGGACTAATCAGCCATATACGCAACCACAGAATGTGACCATCTAGACCCCAGGATGACTGAATGAGTGATGATGAACATGAGGAGCTCTAACTCACAGTGGGAACCTACTATGAACAGGATACAAACTCAGATTTTCATAGTTGCGAGCCCAGCGCTCTACAATTGAGCTATCCTACTTTTCCGCTAAAACAAGGGTAATACACACAATATACAAGGTGAAACGCGCATGGCACTGGTTCACCCCTGCCAAGTGCAGGTTATACAAAGTGACCACATGCTTCGGGAGACTTTAGAGCAGTTGTTTTCCGACAGAGTTCATTAAATTTTTCGCTTCCATCCTCTGAATCTCCCAACAATGACAAAATGAGAAGAGTGGAAGCCCGAATACCTGGATAAAGAACAGCTTTGGCTTCCCGACCAATGATGGGCATCTGTCCCCTTTAAAAGGGTTAAGTATCTGATTGGTTGTTACAGTGCCATCAATACCAAACACTCTACCATCCAGACCATGAGATAGAATCACACAAACAAAGCAGTCTCTTTGGCTGTGATCTTCATCGGATGCTAAAACCAATAGCTGTGTGATGGTAAATTTGATGAGTGAACGAGATACTGGATGCAGCAGCCCTAGAATCATCTCGAGCGAGGCACTCTAGTCGATGAGCTATCCCATCATCTGTCTCTATCTATTTTAATGCATACCATTGATATATCTTCTCACTGTCCCTTATATAATGGGCAACTGAGAAACTAGATAGACTTATATACTGTTTTACCTTAGCAGCAACAAGCTGCTCATAACAGTAGGTTAGAAAGGCCTTTGTAAAATGCTGGGCGATGGCGATAAACATTGGCAAGGATTATTGGTTTATAATGAAGCCAAGGGGTGATTCCTGTCATAATCTCCTCAAAAAATGACAAATGGTTCATGTGTGTAAATAACAAAGTCATCAAACAAAAAACAAACAGGCATTACGTTTCCTACCAAGCCTTATCAAGACCCAATATCAAAGTCTGCGGCACTAGTCTACACATGACATGGAAATCTCATAGTTTACATGTGATGCACGGAGAGCATAATTCACCTTTTCTCAAGATATCCAGCATTTGTAAACATGATGCATCTGTATGAGTGGTGACACAGAATCCCAGTCTCATTAGACATCGCTCTATATTACATCCATCCACTTCTGTGCCTACTCTTTCCAACTGCTCCGTCCTTCAGGAATAGGGCAATAAGACTATACTGCCACTCACCAACCTCACTAGTATCACCCCAAAATGTTCAAGAGCTTGTATGTTGTATATTTTTACTCATCTTGACTTGTTCATATAACACATACCAATTCAATTTTTTCTCGAGATCATACTATTGTATTTTCCATATTGTATTACTTTTGAATTGAAATTTCAGACAATACCTTCCAACTTCAGATCACGAACAGATTGGCTGGAGGCTGCAATCATACAGGGCGCCAATATATTTAGAAAACAATCATTAGAGGTTTTTTCATTCGGTGTGTATAGAGTTCACAATACTTCTACCTAGATTACTAGAACAACACAAATATCATCAATTCTCATAAAGCCAAAGGCCACATACTTTTCGCAGGAATCTTTTAATGGAAGACCTAAGCCTGAGGCTTGTTGGAGCGCTAGGAGCCAGGATAAATGTGAGAACCTGATTTTCACAATGGTGGCTACCCATGACCAGGATTCGAACCCAGGCTCTCACAGTTACAAGCCTAGCGCTCTACCACTGAGCTATCCCGCTATTCCCATCTATTGATTCCCTCTTTTTCCAGACAGATTATATCTTTTTGGAAGATAGAAGTTTGAGCGGTAAGAATTCAGTTTTGAGTGCTGAATATACAGTGACTGATGTACAGAATCTCACCGGGTATCAAAGTTTCTGTTGTTTATAATAATGGCTAGACCTCTTTCGGGACAGTTCATGTCATATTCAAACAGAGTGGAAGTTAAAAGAGACCTCAGTCTAAAAAGAGAAAGGATATTAACATAATAATACTATTCACTGTGTGTTTTTGATTTTGTGTAACCCCAAATTTAGACCTGGGCTGCCCATTTCTGGCACCTGGTTTCGTTTGATCTATTGTTTGACTTATTTCTATGGACCTTTATGTAAAAAATTCTCATGGCCTTATTCAAATTATCCGTGTAAAATTAAATTTCCAAATCAAATCAAACCATTGAATGTTGCTCATCAGTAGGCAGGCAAAGTCAGTTCAGTCAACAATAAAATGAATTGTCAATGGTTAGTTCACAGGGATAAAACATTTATAGTGACCAATAAAAATTACCCCGGAGCCTCTGTGTCCATTCTGCATTGAGAACCTTGAGAAGTAAATTCGTGGTCAATCGCGAGGTGACTTTGATACTACTTCAATGCCCCAGTCTCCTACAACCATAAAGATAATTCAGTTGGATACAATGCGTTCGGTACATGTTCCATCACACGGGGAAGTCTTAATTGATCCACCATTCAGCCATCAGATGACTGCGAGTCACTTGGGTGATTCAACATATGTGTGAAATGATAGTGAACTAGCGCCATTGTAACGAACAGGCCACCATCCACTCTACATGATCTTGACAACCTACACTGAGAAGCCCCAAGCCTTCGTCACCTCTGTTATTATGTGCATTGAAGTCCAATCTGTACACCTCATTTTAGTCTTAGTTCTCTAAGTGATTTGAATGACTAAATAAAAGCGACAACAACAATAACTCAAGCCAGGTTATTAAGGTAATAGTTCTAGCTTGTAGTGGTACGAACACCATTCTTGAAGAACCTTTAGAGTTTGGTTAAATCCATTATTCTTTGTCTTTTAAATGCATAACGTGGATGGAATACTTTCTTTATCACTACGCCAATTTTTGTAGTATCTATGACTCAGTCACTGGTCTCAACACACAACCTCACACTCACACCGTGTGACTCACAGTCATAGTCACACTCCAGTGAGTCACGGGTTAACCTTTTGAGGGCTTCAAAAATTTCTTACTCAGAGTCAGTATGAACCTTCATGTTTCTAGAATGTCTCAGTAGTCAGCGTCGTTGAAGGATTATACCGGAGAGTGAGACAAAATTGGAGAGAAGAAACTGCAGATCAGCCCACAAATTACAAAAGAGAAAGTAGCTTTTGCTTGTTCTGCGACTGGGCCTAACTATAGATTACGGCCTCTGCCAGTAACTGGGTCGCTAGTGCTGCTTCGTTTATCAGATAACATCTAATTCGTCAGTATTTTCATTTTAAACCAATAGAAACTACAAATATAACCCAACAAATGGTAGATGATTGGAGTCGCTGTATAAAGCGCTTTTCGTGCGGCTTCTGAAATTAGTTCACATTGCATTCAAATTCACACTATCAGCATATAATTTTACCCTGTTCTATACTTAGAGTACATGTAATAGCACCCGCATCTTAATTTATCAAGCAACCATCTGTAAGAGCCTCAGGCAAAGGCCCTAACACTGGTGAGTGTCATTCAACTAGTATTTCTACTTCTAGTTTTACTTCTACTAGTACAGTACTCAGTAGACTCAGACTGACTGAGTAGTACTAGTTCTACTTCTAGTTCTAGTTCTATTTTGTATTTATAATAATAAATAAACTATTAATTTAAATTTTAAAATGAAGTGGTATCGACTCGAGTATAATACTTGTAGTGGTAGTACTAGTAGTAGTAACTAGTAAGTACTGATAAGTTAGAAAAGTTATTACTTGTTAGTTATTGTTATTGGTAAGTAATTGTGAGTCAAGTGGAAATTACTGGCTAGAAAAAATAGAAATAGACAGACTCCAAGTCTAAGAATTTTCCGTCCCTCACCCACAGTCACCAATCTCTGAATTACCTTTAGCATACAAGCAGGTAACTATGGATCAAGAAATAAAGCAAGCCAAAGAAGCGTTCGTATCTAACCTGAATGGAACATCATGGCAGGAGATTGATAGCCAGCTTCTGATGAAACCACTTTGCATTCTTCTACATTCATCAATGTGTGTCTTTCTGTATCAAAGTAATATTGGACACCGATCTCAGAGAGCTGATAAAACAAGACCGTTCAACACCCCTACAATGATGGAGAATGTCAGGTAGAACAATTTTATACCATTGGAGGAGAAATCTTCGTATATAGAGCATTCTTTAGTTTGTTTACTCCACATAATCCTTACGGGGACATGTAGTTTGTTCTTGGGTTAAGTTGTTTGACCCCAAGATGCCCTTCTTGCCACCACCATTGATTTGTCTGGGATTCGAACCCACGACTCGCTAAACACAAGCTGCGCATTTTAACCCTTCAGCTACAGTTGCTCCATACACAAAACCTACCGTACATGGTATAGCATTGTATGACATCGAATGGTATATTTATTTGTCGGACATATTTAAAAAGAATACTGCGATATCCAGTGCTTGATTATATATTGCAAAGTTGAGTTAACATAAGCTGCTTCTTCACTCCATCAGGCATCCAATCGGCCTCGAACCAGACGCTCCAGAAATGGAATGAAAAGGCCTCGGGCGCTTTCTCGGACGCCCAAGCGTCAAGTCTCTCAGATAAATTCACATTTTTGAGAGATGAGTATTTGTTGCAGACCATTTTGTATCAAAGGGGAACTTTGTCAAGCAACTTGGTTATGATACAATAATTACACGCATGGCAGCCATTCGTCATGGTCCCATATCTCATATTACAGTACATGAGGTCAATTTTAATCTACAAAACCTGATTCTTTCTTTTGCAGGAGATATATCTTAGATAATATCCTGCTGGTATTCCCACTTCTTCTTTCACTGACCATCTGGTCAGATCATTTATTAGCAGCATCCCAAGCAATGATCGTCACTATCATTCTACTACTGGTAACTAGCTTCAGTAAGCTGAGACGACTGCATCCATTGGACATGCTGAACTCCGTTGTAAAGTTTGATCAGAAAAAGGACTACATAAGCTGGTGTGTGAGTCACAATTTTTGTATTATTATGGGTTTATGCCAGTACTTTGAGTTCGATATCTGCTAATCCAATATTCAGAGTTATAAAACCATGTAAAAGTCAATTTGTCCTACATTTGGAATAGTCTTCAGCATTTTCAAGTAAAACTTTTAACTATGTTAATACGTAATATAAATTTCTGAGAGATACAGTTGGACCAAAACTACGGAATTTACCCAAGGCAAATGATTGAATTGGCATGGGATTTCATTTCATCAGATCTCAGCTTGTCATTATGAGGTGTATCATGAGGTATTCTGCCCGGAGAACAGAAACACCCTGCTGGCAGTGGGGTTCGAACCTGCGATTCATAAATTACAGATCCAGGATTTTTACCAATAGAGCTACCCTGGCCCCTGATCACTAAGTACTTCCTGCGACAGTTGTCATCATTTACTCTATCATGTGACATATGTGCATGTCATAATCAAATTCATGAAGCAAAACTGGCATCCAAAGCAACCCAATTCCCACCAACTTTATAGGTACAGAGCGTATGTGAATATCCTGACGGCTATTTGCATACTTGGTGTAGACTTCAGAATATATCCAAGGAGGCTAGCTAAAACTGAAACATATGGCACCGGTCTAATGGACATCTTCGTTGGAGCTTTCATAATGTGCAACTCGCTGGTTTGTAAAGAGGCCAGACTTTTTAAAGAAGATGTGAGGTAAACGGAGAATCTGTAATCTCAGCTTCCATCATTTGGGTTTATATAATATGGGAACTAGTTATCATATAGTGTTGTAAATCCCCTCCTCGATTTTCACCAAAAGCTTTTACTTAAATATGAAAAACTTTATTTGAAGTTCCACAAAAGGTTTTAAAACTTGGGTATTTCTCTATCCTGGAAAGCTGCCACTTTCCATGATAGTTATATCAGGTCACTTTGTTATTTTCTCGTCAACATAGTGGAGGCAACCATTGATGTACTGGTTAGAATACATAAACTGCAATAGAAAGTAGGGTATCACAGTGACACAAAGTATTTATATAACTTATGTCTCTGTCATGTAACCACTGACAAGCGCGGCCGTGGGTTTTAAATATTGCGGATTCCTTTTTTTGCAGAAATTGGCGGCAGAAGCTTACCACTATTCGCCAAGTCTGTACCTCATGTCTCCCTTTGTTGATATTGGGTCTGCTACGTCTAGCCACTACTAAAGCCTCTAACTACCAGGAACATGTGACAGAGTATGGAGTACATTGGAACTTCTTTCTCACCTTAGCAGCTACTCGGGTGAGTCAATTTTTTTTAATTCTCTCCTTGGACTATGTGTACTTGTATGCCGTAAAAGTGATTTTTCTGATGTATTATTTATTGTCATTTGCTACGGATGTGATAGGATAGGCACTATAGACTAGGTAGATCCCTCATTCCATACGTACAGTTAGATTGATTCTCATTACTATACTATCATCATTAGTGTATCAGCATAACGTGATAGTGGGATAGCTCAATGGCTAGAGTGCTTGGCTCAAGATCCAAAGATCCTGGGTTCAAGTCTTAGTCATGCTGAGCGCCCACTGCATGAGTGAATGAGCTCCTCGCATAAATTCTAGCTCCCAGTCCAACAAGCCTCAGGCTTAGGATCTCCGCTAAAAAGGATAACCAACAGAAGAAAAAGCGAATTTGGTCAAACCTCACAATACAATAACTGAGGTAATGCGAGTGGCAAATCCTGACTAATACAAACGTTCAGTTTGGACTTGATCTGCATGGTTGAACCGGTGACCTTCAAGATAATTCACCAAAGATACCCAATAAAGACTGTCATTTGTAGCTCCAGGTTTTCTCGCTGTTTTAGCTGCTATGCACTGTGATCATGTGCGTGATAGTTCCTAGAAGAGCGGCACTGCTAAGCTTCACTCTGGCTATTGTGTATCAGTATCTACTCTCCCATCGATTGAAAACCTTCATTCTTAAGGTATTGCATATATTGTACTGCAAAGCCATGTCTCGTGCATACACGTCTTTCGAGCTAGGAGCTTGGGTAGGGGTCTTAGGTGAGAATCTCATACAAATCACAGCGGGACCACGGTATAGCCAGGTTATGAGCCCACAATCTATCACCTTGGCCCAGGTGCCCTATAGACTGAGCTATCCCACTTGGATTCATTAGCTATATACAGTAGACAAGTTCTTCTTATCTGGTTTTATACTGAAATATAATATAGAGAACAATCAATTCTTTGAAACGGTCCTTGAATCGACTAGCATCTGGTTAATTTTGATCCTTCATGGAGATTCTTGCACTGACACTTAGAACTTTTAAACACATTTTGCTAAATACTCAAATATAAAACAATGTGTTTTTAATTAGTTGCAATTCAATTTTTCTGTTAAAGGAGGGTGGACGCACTGGTGGTTGGATAGCAGCAAACAGAGAGGGAGTCTTCTCTACACTGGGCTATATGTGTATCTATTTCGCTGGAGTCTCAGTCGGCAGATTCATATTTAGACAACCCAGGTATGCAAACCATCATCATCATCGTCGTTGTCAGCTATTAACTCTCCGCTGTTGGCTGAAGGCCTCTTCCGAGCTAACATGCCAAACAGGATGTGGTTATGATACCCCAATCGCACACCCTAAACCAAAGCACCCGATGACCAGCCAAATTATCCGTTGAATCATTTCTTAAATAATGTTATTTGTAGAATGAGCCTGAAGAGTAATCTATCATGTAGCTTGATACTGTTGTCGGCCAGTGCACTGAGCCTGACTCTGCAACATGGATTTGAGATATATACAGGGGAAATAACTTCCCGTCGGATGGCTAATCTACCATTCATTCTATGGACGGTGGGCTTGTTCATGGATCAGAAATATTAGTTTCATGCTGAAAAATTCTCAATGTTACCCCCTCCCCCGTATTAGATTTATAGTTTATTGGGCACTAGTATTTCACTAATAGCAATCACGAGTCCACGTTTTGCTCCCACAGTCCAGCAACATAATGAAATAATAAAACTTCATAACTTTATGGATCCAGCAACAAATGTTTTAAATGACACGGATATTGCTTGTTGGTACGATTGGTCATCAGGGCAGTTTATCGAGTACCTAAGTGTTTTTTTTCTGTCTGAGTGATGTCTACCATATTCGAACTCATTCATTGATATTGTAGAGGCTGACCATTTATTGAATGTAATCTTGTGATTGCAGCTACACCACAGTCTGTTGTTGCTAGGATCTATGCAAGTCACTTGCATTGTTCAGCATGTGATTGACGCTTATGCATCCAGTGAGTTTGTCAACTAATCTTCATTATCTACCACCATTTAGTAACCTGGGGTGTAGCGGTGGATAACGCATTGGGCTTAAAATCAACGGTCCCAGGTTTGATTCCCAGTTTGGCACACTTTGTATTTCACTCTTATTAGATTCGAATCAGGCTGAATAATGGAAGCCCGCCCCTTATAGTAACCTCTATTGGGCACGTGAGTGCAAGCAGGAATACCCTAGTGGTGCAATTTGGGAAGAGAGTCTCATTCAGGCTAATTTCTTCATACCTTCATACCCCTGGCACTGGTCAGCGAATGAAAGAAGATTTAGTAGCTAGTTCAAAGAGCCCAGTCTAGGCTGTAAAACATCTGTGGATAGCTGTGTTGTCCATGGACCTAATATTATTTGCGTTTATATGCATTGAGGGATAGTGAACGCTGTTTCAATCGTCTGGCCAAGCTTGGAGCTGTCAAGTCTTGGAATTTCGTTGGCACAAGAGGACAACTCCCAATATAATTTACACCCTGAAGTCTGGCGTGTAAATGCTACGATCGCAATAGAAGTGTCCGTTTCTCATGCCTAGTCTAAACTGTCCGCGCTGGCCATTAGTGATGATATATTCTTATATGATTGCTATGTTTTTGCATTATATACCATGTATTTTTTTGGATTGCAGTTGACCTGAGCTCATCCTCGACTCCTATCCTGGAGGCTGTAAACTATAATGGACTTCTATACTTTCTGTTGGCAAATGTGTGCACCGGCCTAGTGAATCTTCTGGTCAATACATTAACCATGGACACTCTTTCTTCTGTGGCTATCATGATGGCATATCTCTTTGTTGTAAATACGGTCATCTATATTTTATACCTCAAACAGATTCATGTTAAGTTTTGGTGACCAATCAAGGGATATACTTCTGCTCCCTATGAAATATATTGTTGCTGGTACGATTTAAAAGGCGTGTGTATCACTTCACTTAACATAATCCCGTGACTGCTATAATCGTAAGGGAGAGCTGAGGACAAAGGCATTAGCTATCTGTCGCCACTGCATGGTGTCTTGTCGGATGTCATTCGGGTGTTGACATGCGAGTCCATTCCTTGATGTTGTCCACCCATGACTTGTGTTGTCTGCCTCTCCGCTATCCTCCCTTAACTGTGCCTTTCATGATGGTGTTTGCCAGAGTATTGTGGTGAGATGTGTGATCGTGGAGTTTGAGTTTGTACTTTTTGATGGTTGACAGAAGACGTTCTTGTGGTCCAATGAGACTTTGGACTTTCTTCAATACAAAATCGTTGGTTCTTCGCTCCTTGTAAGATATTATCAGTCTTTGCATACACTTATGCTCAATGGCAGTGATCCTCTTCTCACAATCAGCCAATAAAGTGTATGACTCAGCCATAGAGCAAGACTGAACATACCAGAGATTGATAAAGACGAAATTTGGTTTTGAACCTGATTCCACTGTTCCAGGTTGGTTGGTGTTGGTCTGGCCATGGTAGATTTTGCAGCTGCAATTCGGCATCGCACTTCTTTGACACTGGTGCCATCCTCTGTCAGTGTTGCTCCAAGGTACTTGAAAGATGAAACCTGTTCCAGTTTTTCTCCATTCATTGTGATGTTCGTTCTCATCTTAGTTCGACTGTTGGCAATTACTTTGGACTTCGCACTGCTGATCTCGTTAGTCTGCTGGTGAGTTTCTGGAGCTTCTCCTCGCTTCCTGCTATCAGGACGAGGTCGTCCGCAAAGCGCGTGTTGCATAGAGGGCGCCCCCAACTGATATTATGGGTTGGAAACCCACCAGTGCATCCGTCATAATCTGTTCCAAGAAAATGTTGAGCAACACTGGCGACACCAGGCAACCTTGCCGAACCCCCACACATGTATTAAAGAAATCACCAATTTGGCTATTCAGTAATACTGCACACTCGGCTTGACTGTACAGTGATTATATCATATCTGTTAAATCTTCACCGATATCTTGTTTCCGCATAACATTCCAGAGACCTAGATGCCGGACGCGGTCGAATGCCTTCTTAAAATCATTTTAAAAAAAAGGAAGACAGAGTTCTGATGTTGAAGATGTTTCTTAACCAATATCCAGTTGTTGGTGATCTGGGTTTACTCTTTGATAAATAAAGGACGCCTGTGATCGTTGTGG
>Ga0224501_10001068_pt1 | contig 20996 bp, 16 predicted proteins | sample SF_Oct11_sed_USG_4_FD_169105 | JGI IMG/M metagenome (GOLD analysis project Ga0224501, IMG submission 169105) | Sediment microbial communities from San Francisco Bay, California, United States - SF_Oct11_sed_USGS_8_1 | ecosystem: Environmental > Aquatic > Marine > Sediment | place: USA...
AGGATCCCGGCCGCCACGGGGTCGGTGTCGAAGCCCACGCCCGCGGCCATGTCGAAGGGAGCGGCGTCGGGGGTGTCGGCGTTCCACGCCACGGCCTCGCCGCGCACCGCGCGGAGGGCGCTCCGGGCGGCTCCGGACAGCGGCTCGCGGGCCTCCACCACCCGCACGTCCATCTGGTAGGGGAGTGTCCACCCGGCGGCGTCGTACGGTTGTTCGGGCGGCCCGTCGGGATACTCCCGCAGGTCGGGGTACTCCTGGACTTCGAGGAGCTGCTGCGCCACCGGCCCGAACTCCTGGTCCATGGCGATGACCCACGTCCCGGCGGGGTGCGTCACCCCTTCGTGGGTGACGGCCCCCGTGAGCTCGTGGATCCGCACACCGTTGAAGGCCAGCCGGCGCAGGAGCTCCACGGGCGCCATGGGGTCACGCTGCTCCCGCGGGATGAAGTAGGCGTACGGCGGTCGGGTCCGGTACCGGGCGATGGCGTCGCGCCCCGACTGGTAGCGGTTGTAAAGGAGGTCTTCCCGGTACTTGGCGGCCCAGTCGAGGACGGCGATGGAGCCCACGCGCATGTAGTCCACGGCGTCCCTGAGATGCCACCACCCGCCTTCCCACGGGCTGGGATAGAGCGTCTCGGCGCGGAGATCCCGCCGGCTCTCCGGGTAGTCGGCCAGGGTGTACAGGTACGGTGTGGCGTACCGGTAGAGCGCCGTCTCCGTCCAGAAGGCCGCCTGGTGCTGGAGGACGGGGAGGTAGTCCACGTACCCCGGGTACCAGGCGTCGAATCCGGTTCCCATGTGGACGGCGCCCCGCATCCCCCTGGACTCGAGCATCTGGGCGATGGTCATCCCCAGGGTGTTCACGGTGCGGGAGATCAGGGGCGGGGCCTGCGGCGTGATGGGCTCGGCGAAGGGAGGGAGCCAGATGCGGGTCGGGAAGGGAGAGCTCTGGTGGTGCACGTAGATGATCTGCGGCTCCCACTCGCGCCACGTCCGGTACATCCCCCGCGACTCCACCATGTTGAGCATGTAGGCGTCGCGGTTGTTGTCGTGCCCCACGTACTTCTGGTAGAGCTCGGGGAGGGGGGCGGTCTCGAACTCCGTCCCCACGTTGGAGCGGTACCAGTCGGCCACGATGGTCTGGCCGTCGGGGTTCAGGGAGGGCCAGAGGACCAAGATGACGTTGTCCCGGATGGCCTGGATGCGGGGGTCTTCGCTGGAGGCCAGCTCGTACGCCAGGTGGATGGTGTGCTGCACCCCCGCGACCTCGGTGGCGTGGAGCCCGCCGCTCACGTCGACGATGGCCACCCCGTCGCGGGCGAGGGCACGGGCCTCGCCGTCGGTGAGCCCCTCGGGGTGGGCGAGGCGCCGCGCCGTCTCCTTGTGCCGCTCCAGCGCCGCCAGGTTCTCCGGCGACGAGATCACCGCGATGCGCCACGACCGCCCGAACGAGGTGCGCCCCGTCTCCAGGAGCGTCACCCGGTCCGACGCGCCGGCCAGCGCCTCGAAATACCGGATGGACTCCTCGTACGTGGTGAGCGTGAAGTCGTCCCCCGGATCGAATCCCAGCACCGACGCCGGCGTGGGGACCTGGGCCGCCCCCGGCGCCGGGACCAGCGCCGCCGCGAAGACGACGGCCAGGAGCGCGCGGCCCGCGAAGCCCACTACATCCAACTCCGCTCGCGGAATCCGCGCAGCGTCTCGGCCCACCGCTCCATCTCCTCGGGGAGTCCGAAGGAGACGCGGTTCCAACCCAGCATGGGCGGGAAGGGCCGGCCCACGCGGATTCCCGCGTCGCGCATCCGCCCGATGTACGAACCGAGATCTCCGTGGATGCGGTGCATGATGAAGTTGGTCTGCGTGGGAAGGTACTCCAGGCTCAGCTCGTCCAGGGTGGCGTGGGCGATCTGCTTGGCGGCGTCGTTCACCGCCACGCTCCGGGCCACGAGATCCTGGTCTCCCAGGGACGCCAGGGCGGCGTGGGAAGCCAGCACGTTGGCGTTGTTGGAGCTGATGAAGTCGCGCAGGCGGCCGATCGTGCCGGGGTGGGCCACGCCGTACCCCAGACGCAGCCCCGCCATCCCGAAGATCTTGGAGAAGGTGCGCACCACGATGACGTTGGGGTGGGCGTCCACCAGCGGGAGAGCCGAGGTGTACCGCGGGTCGTCCACGTATTCGAAGTACGCCTCGTCCACCAGGAACATGGTGGTCTCGGGTGCGTCGGCGATCCACTCGTTCAGCTCGGCGGAGGGCGTGACCGTGCCCGTCGGATTGTTGGGATTGCAGACGTACACGACGGAGGGACGGCGGTCCTTCTCGGCCACTTCGCGCATCCGGCCCAGGTCGTGGCTCATGTCCGGGAGGAGGGGGACGGCAACCATGTCGTAGGCGAAGGGCCGTTGGTAGCGCGGCACGTCCTCGAAGGTGGGCTCCGCCACCACCATGGGCGCGTGGGGCGACTGGTACGCCTGCACCGCCATCTGGAGGACCTCGGTGGATCCCGCTCCCAGGATCACGTGATCCGGCGTGGTGCCGAGCTGCCTCGCCAGTGCGGCCTCCACCTCACGTGCGGCGTCACTCGGGTATCGGTTGGCCACCGGGATGGCGTCGATGACCGCTTGGCGCGCGCGGGGCGACAATCCGAGGGGGTTCTCGTTGGAGCTGAGCCGTATGGTTCCGTCGGGGAGCGTCTTCCCCGGACCCCATCCGGGGACTCCGGCGAGGAGGGATCCGAGGGCGCCGCCGGCGCCCGAGACGCCGGCCAGACCGGCGGTCATTCCTGCGGTGACGAATCCTCGGCGATCCATGCTCCCTCCTTGGCGTGGTCCTTCTTCCGGGTCGTGGGCGGGGCTTCCGTGAGCGGTCGTGGGGCAATGTGGGGTGGAGCATGGCTGGATCGAAAGGGCTTCGTCCCCTAGGATGGAGTATGCAGCGGGGGTGTCGCGGCGCCGCGTGCCCTGTCCACGGTCACCCATTCGACTCGATCCATGCGGACTCATCCTGTCTTTCTCCTGGCCCTCGCCTGCGGATGCGCCGGAGCGTTCACCCCTGCCCGGGCGCAGGTTCCTGAAGCTCCCGCACGGTACGACGCGGACCTGCTGTCCGCGGAGTTCCACAGGGGGCGCCGCACCGAGGTCATGGCCAGGCTTCCCCACAACGCCCTAGCCATCTTCTTCGCCGCGCCGGTGCGCAATCGTTCCAACGACGTGAACTTCGAGTACCGGCAGGACAGCGACTTCCTCTACCTCACGGGGTCCGCCGAGGCGGGCTCGGTGCTCGTGCTGGCGCCGGGAGGGGTCGAAGTGGACGGCCGCACGGTGCGTGAGATCCTCTTCGTCCCGCCCCGGGATCCGGCCCAGGAGGTGTGGACGGGACGTCGGTTGGGGACGGAGCGGGCCGAGCGGGATCTCGGGATGGAACGGGCCCTGGACGCGACCCGCTTCGCCGATGTGATGGGGCCCTTCCTTGCGAACCCGGCGTACAAGGTCTACCACGTCGATCTCCCGGACGGAGTGCCGGCGTGGTCGGAGTTGGAGACCCAACTCGGGGTGTTCCTGGAGCATCAGGACCCGGTGCGCGTCACCGCCCCGGGCACCACGGGATACGTCCTGAGAGCCGTGCTCCGCACCGCCGACCCCGACGCCTGGCGCCGACTCCGGGGGTACGCCGTGGCGTCGGTGGATCCCACGGCGCTCCGGGATCCCACGCTGCGGGCGCTCGCCTCCAACCTCATCGCGTCCGCCTCCTTCGAGGACTGGAAGGTGCGCAGGGAGGAGCTGCTGGCCGGCCGTCCCGACGGCGTGACGCTGCGGCGGGTTCTCGACGAGCTCCGGACGGTCAAGACCGACGAGGAGATGGCCCTTCTGAAGCGCGCCATCGAGATCACGGAGGAGGCCCACCGCGAGGTCATGCGACAGGTGGAGGCCGGCTGGGCCGAGTACCAGATCGAGGCGTTGGTGGAGTACACGTTCAAGAGGAATGGGGCCGAGGAGCCCGGATTTCCCAGCATCGTGGGGAGCGGAGAGAACAGCACCATCCTCCACTACGAGACGAACCGCCGCGTCACGCGTCCCGGGGAGGTGGTGGTCGTGGACATCGGGGCCGAGTACCACGGCTACTCCGCCGACGTGACCCGGACCGTGCCGCTGGACGGGCGCTTCTCTCCCGAGCAGCGGGCCATCTACCAGTTGGTCTACGATGCTCAGGAAGCCGGAATCGCGGCGTCCCGCGCAGGCGCCGGGTTCGCCGACCCGGGCCAGGAGGCCGCCAGGGTCCTCGCGGAGGGGCTGGCCCGCCTGGGGTTGATCCGGGAGGCGTCGGACACCCGCGGGCTGCGCCGCTTCTTCATGCACGGGACGAGCCACTATCTCGGGCTGGACGTGCACGACGTGGGCCTTCAGGGCGAACTCGTTCCGGGAGCCGTGATCACGGTGGAGCCGGGGCTCTACATCGCCCCCGCCGAAGACATCGATCCCAGGTGGTGGAACATCGGCGTGCGCATCGAAGACGATGTCCTCATCACGGAGGATGGCCCGGTGATCCTCTCCGGTGACGCGCCCCGCCACCCCGACGACGTCGAGCGGATGATGCAGGGGAGGCCGGTCTCGGACGGCTGACGGGAAAGAGTACGAAGAAGCCCCGCGGACGTATCCGCGGGGCCTTCGCCGTTCAAAGGATGGGTGTCGCGTCAGTCCGCGGCTGAGATGGGTATGGGCTCGGGCACCACGTCCGGGAGGAGCGTTTCTCCCTCGGTCCGCGCCACGAACGCGGCGCAACTCAGGTCCCCTGTGACGTTCACCGACGTGCGGAGCATATCCAGGATGCGATCGACGCCGAGGATCAGGGCGATCCCCGCCTGCACCTGACCTTGAAGTCCCACCGAGTTCAGCACGATGATCAGGGTGATGATTCCGGCGCTGGGCACGCCCGCCGCGCCGATGGACGCCAGCGTGGCGGTCATGACGATGATCATCTGATCCGCGAGATCCAGGGGGATTCCGTAGATCTGCGCGATGAACATCACCGCCACCGCCTGGTAGAGCGCGGTGCCGTCCATGTTGATGGTGGCGCCGAGGGGAAGGACGAAGCTCGCCACCTCGTTGGACACGCCCAGCTTCTCCTCCGCCGTCTCGATGGTGAGGGGGAGAGTGGCGTTGGACGATGAGGTGGAGAAGGCTAAGAGAGGCACCGCGGCGATGCGCTTGTAGAACCTGGCCGGGTTGAGACCGGCAAGGAATCGCAAGACCAGCGCGTACGTTCCGAAGGCGTGGAGGAGGAGTCCGGACACCACGACCAGCGTGTACACGGCGAGGCTCTGCAGAAGATCGAACCCGAAGTTCCCTACCACGGAGGCGATGAGCACGAACACGGCGTACGGCGCCAGTTCCATGATCCAGTTGATGAGGACCATGGACGTTTCGTTGACCCCTTCGAAGAACTTCAGCACCGCGTCGCGGCGATCGGCCTGGATGACCGTGAGCGCGGCTCCGAAGCAGATCGTGAAGAAGATCAGGGGCAGAAGCTCCATGTTGGCCGCGGCCTGGATCGGGTTCCGCGGAATCACCGACATGAGGGTTTCCACCCAGGACGGGGCGTTGGCCGCCAGGTCCATGCGGGCCGCGGCATCACCACCGTAACGGGCGGCCAACTCGTTCCGCGTGGTCTCGGCTACCCCGGCCCCCGGCTTGACGATGTTGGACAGACCGAGGCCGATGGACACCGCCACGGCCGTGGTGCACATGTAGAAGAGGAGGGTCTTGCCTCCGATGCGGCCCAGCTTCCTCAGGTCACCGAGAGACGCCGTGCCCACCAGGAGGCTCGCGACCACCAGAGGCACCACGATCATCGTGATGAGGTTGATGAAGGCGGTGCCCAGGGGCTCGAGGGCGCCGAGGAAGTTCTGGAAGGGCTCGATTCCGGAAAGATTGGCGGCGGCCCCCACGACGGCGCCGGCTACGAGTCCGATGAGAATCTTGGTGTAGAGCTGCATTTCCGCGTACCCAATGAAGAGCGTTCCCGATGGTTTCCGAAGGGAGAGAATAGACGTGCACGCCCACCCGCGGCAAGCGGAGATCAGTCGCGCAACCGAACTTCTCCGCGGATGATGCGGTCGCCCTCCATCACGTCGTCCACCACCTTCATGCTCGAGACGACTTCGCCGAAGAGGGTGTAGTCGTGATCCAGGCGGACGTTGTCCACCAGGTTCACGAAGATCTGCCCGTCGCCGGTGTCCCGCCCGCGGGTGGAGAGCCCCACCGTGCCCCGCCAGTGCGACGGGAGTCCGAGCTCGTCGCGGGTGAAGGGGCCGTCTCCACTGTATTCGTTCGCGTCGGGACTCCCTCCCTGGATCACGAAGAGGGGCTCCACGCGGTGGAAGGTGAGGCCGTCGAAATATCCTTCCTCGACCAGGCGGGCGAAGCGGTGGGCGTTGGTGGCGGCCCACTCCGGGCGGAGGCGGATCTCGATCTCGCTCCCGCTCTCCATGTGGAGCACGACGGAGCTCCGCATCAACCGGGAGAATTCTCTCGCGGTGGGGAGGGGGAGGCGGGGGAGGGGGTGCGGGTCGGCGGCGTGCGGCTCGCCCGTCCACTCCGTCAGGATGGACGCCGCCCGCTCCGCGACGGCCGGATCGAAGTCGGCCAGATACGGAAGGAGGACGTCGGTGTCGGCGGCGGACCCCACCTCCGCGATGAGCGCCAGAAGCGCCAGTCGTGGGTCCCGCAGGGTCTCGCGGCGGCGCTCGGTGAGGCGCCGGAGGGCGTCCACCGCCGGGGCCATGGACGCGCCCGGATCGGCGGTGCCGCTCAGGAGGCGGGCGGCCGTGAGCGTCGACTGTGGTTCCCCCACCGCGAGCTGCGCCAACAGGATCTCGTCGGCTCCGTGCCCCAGCAGGGCGACCAGGCCCTCCACGGTGACGGTGCGCACGTTCGCGGACGGGTCCCCGGCCAGGGCACGCAGCGTGGCTTCGTCGCCCAGCACGGTGGCGGCTCTGGCCGCGTACGTACGCACGAAGGGATTCGGGTGACCGGCGAACCGAGGGAGGAATTCCCCGGCGGCCGGCGCGTCGATCCCGGCCAGTGACACCAGGGCGTGCACGGGCTCGTGCCATCCCTCCTCGCCGCCCGCGGGGAGGGTGGCCGCCACGGCCTTCAGCCTCTCCGTCTGGATGTCCACGTCGGGGCAGGGCCGGGCCAGCGCGTCGAGCGCGGCCACGCGGATCCGCGGTGTCTCATCGAACTCGGTGAGCGAGAGGAGGCGGCGGCAGGCCAGGTCGTCACGGGCTCCCCGGTCGACGACCCGCGTCGCGGCCAGGCGGGTGGCGGGCGACGGGTCCCGGAGAGCCCGGCGCAGGAACTCGTCCTGCTCCGCGCGGGGGAGCTGCTCCAGGGCACCGGACGCGACGTAACGGACCCGGGGATCCGGATCACGCAGCGCCGGCTCCAGGATCAGCGCGGGGAGGGAGCCGATTCGCGCCAGCGCATCCAACGAGAGCGCTCGGATGCGGGGACCCTCGGCGCCCGGCGTGCTTTCCATGGGTTCATGGCGCACCATCTCCCGGAGACGGTCGACGAGTGTCCCGTCGGGGTCGAAGTCCGGTCCGGCCCGTCGCAGGAGGTGCTGGATTCCCACCGCGACCCCCACCAACGTCTCCGGCGGCGCGAACTCCGAAGCCGGAGACCGGGACAGTGTGATCAGCGCCTCCACCACCTCGCTCCGCCGGTCCACGTCCACCCGGAGCCTACCGAGGGACCGCGCCAGCACCCCGAGGGCCTCCGTGTCCCTCTCGTTCTCCACCCGCCCCAGGAGGTCGTCCAGCACCGCCGTCCCGTCCCGTCCGTGCACGCTCTGCGCCAGCGCGTTGACGGCCTCCGTGCGGACCCCGGCCACGGAATCGGTGAGAAGGTCCGCGATGGCGGACGACACGGATGGATCCTCCAGCCGGCCCAGGGCGCGCACCGTGAGCAGGCGGTCCACCTCCGAGGGGGAGTGGAGTCCCGCCAGGAGAGAGTCTCGCCCCTCCGAGTCGGCTACCCGGGCATCTTCCAGCGCGAGGACGCGGAGGTGTGAGGACACCACGGCGTCCCGTTCCCCCGCGTCCGTCCATGAGCAGCCGGCTACGAAGACCGCCAGGAGGACGCCGGAGACGAGGGTCGGTTCAGGGATGGAGCGTCGCGCGAAGTTCATGGGATCCGGGGCTTGGAATACGACGGTCGGGAGACTCGCCAAGTGTATGTCCCGCCCCCTCTTCCCGGTACCCCGCCCGGCTACGCGTCCGGATAGCGCTGGGTCAGCGACGCCAGGATCCCCTCGAGCTCCGCCACCGTGCACCCGTCGAAGCGGCGCTGACAGACGCCCTCGTACGCCTGGCAGAGGGTGCGGCACCCCGGTGCGTCGATGAGTTGGTCCGCCATCTGGAAGAGGATGTTGTCTTCCTTCCCGATGTGGGCGCGGATGAGGTCGACGTACCCGAGACCGGCGTGACGGAGGCGGGCCTGCGCGTCCGCGTCCCCGGCCCGCGCGGGCTCCAGCGCGTCGGCCATGGCCTTCGCGAAGGCGCGCCCTTGCTCGTGCTCGTACAGCATCACGGCGATGGGACCGGCCTGCCGTGACATCCCCCGGGCTTCCAGCTCGGGAAAGAGGAGGTCCTCCTCCTTTCCGTGGTGGAGGGCGTCGGCGTAGAGGCGGATGAAGGAGACGCAGTCTCCGACGGCGTCGTAGTCGAAGGCGCCGGGTTCCGGCTCCGTGGCCAGCACCTCCTCCAGGATGGAGGCGATGCGGAGGATGTTCACGTGCTGGTCGCGGAGGATCCGGGTGGGCGTGTCGGTCATGTCGTGAGTTCGTAGAGGGGTTCGAAACGGGCGGTGAAGTGGCGGAGGACCGGGGCTTGCTCGACGAACCGGAATCCGCCGATCCTCTCCCGGCGGTCCCACACGTCCAGCGTGATGTCCACGAGGTAGTCCACCTGGCTCTTGGTGTAGACGCGCCGGGGAATGGCCAGGCGCACGAGCTCCATGCGGGCGGTGACCTCCTCGCCGGTGACGGGGTCCGGGTGGCCGAACATGGTGGTGCCGATCTCCACGGCGCGTACGCCACCCTCCAGGTAGAACTCCGAGACCAGCGACTGTCCGGGGAGCTGCGCCGGCGGGACGTGGGGGAGGAAGGCGGCGGCGTCCACGTAGACGGCGTGGCCTCCAGGAGGCTGGACGATGGGGATGCCCCCATTGGTGAGGTGCTCCCCCAGATAGCGGATCACCTCGATGCGGTACGTCAGGTAGTCCTCGTGCAGGACCTCCTGGAGGCCCACGGCGATGGCGTCCAGATCCCGGCCGGCCAGCCCTCCGTAGGTCGGGAATCCCTCGGTCAGGATGAGGAGGTTCTCCTCCTGGCGGGTGAGGACGTCGTCGTTGGAGGCCAGGAACCCTCCGATGTTGGCCAGTCCGTCCTTCTTTGCCGACATGGTGCACCCGTCGGCCCAGGAGAACATCTCCCGCGCGATCTCCTTCACGCCACGGTCGGCGTACCCGTCCTCGCGCTGCTTGATGAGGAAGGCGTTCTCCGCGAAGCGGCAGGCGTCCAGGTAGAGAGGGATGCCGTGGGTCCGGCACACCTCGCTGACCTCCCGGATGTTGGCCATGGAGACGGGCTGGCCACCTCCGGTGTTGTTGGTGACGGTGAGCATGCAGAGGGGGATCTGCGCCGCCCCTTCCTGGGCGATGAGGGTTCGCAGCGCGCCTACGTCCATGTTCCCCTTGAAGGGGTGCAGGTCCGCGGGGACGAGCCCTTCCGGAACCGGAAGGTCCATGGCCACCGCGCCGGTGGCTTCCACGTTGGCCCGGGTGGTGTCGAAGTGCGTGTTGCTGGGCACCACCTGTCCGGGGCGGCACACGGTGGAGAAGAGGATGCGCTCGGCGGCGCGCCCCTGGTGGGTGGGAATCACGTGCCGGAATCCGAAGATGTCCTTCACCGCGGCCTCGAAGCGGTACCACGACCGCGAACCCGCGTAGGACTCGTCCCCCAGCATCAGGGCCGACCACTGCTCCGCGCTCATGGCGGAGGTGCCCGAGTCGGTGAGGAGGTCGATGAGGACGTCGTCCGCACGGAGCTTGAAGACGTTGTATCCCGCCTCCACGAGGTGGGCCAGGCGCTCCTTTCGGGTGGTCAGTCGAATGGGCTCGACGACCTTGATGCGGAACGGCTCGATGATGCGCCGGGGCCGGGTCACGGCGTCACCACCACCCGGATGGCGTCTCCGGAGCGCAGGGTATCCAGTGCCTGTCCGATCTCCTCCAGCGGGAAGCGATGCGTCACCAGATCGGCCAGGTTGATCTGACCCCGGCGGACCATCTCGATGGCCCGCGGATAGTCCACCGGGCGGCACCCCAGCGACCCCACCACCTCGAGCTCGCGGAACATGACCCGCCCGGCGTTGAGGGACATGGTCTCGGGGCTGTAGCCGACCAGGACCAGGCGGCCGCCCGTGGCCAGTGCGTTGAGGGCCTGCTCCTGCGTGGCCGCCTTCCCCACGACCTCGAAGGCCACGCGGGCGCCTCCCCCGGTGAGCTTGCGCAATTCCTTGTCCAGACGGTCCACGGAGGTCGGGTTCACCGTGGCCTCGGCGCCCAGCCGGCGCGCCCATTCGAGCTTCGCGTCGGAGACGTCCACGGCGACCACCCTGCCGCCCAGCGCGGTCGCCATCTGCACGACGTTGAGCCCCACCCCTCCGCACCCGAACACCACCACCGCGTCGCCCGGGCGGACCTCTCCCCGGTTCACGACGGCGTGATAGGGCGTGGTGATGGCGTCGGCGATGATGGACCCCTCCACGAGCGGGATCTCCCCGGGGAGGTGGAAGGTGTCCTTGGCCGGAACCACGACGTACTCGGCGAATCCACCGTCCACGGTGTTCCCCAGCATGCAGCTGTGGGCGCAGATGTTCTCACGACCTTCCCGGCAGGCGGTGCAGACGCCGCAGGTGGTGACCGCCACCGCGAGGACACGGTCGCCGGGGCGCTTGTCCGCGACGCGCTTCCCCACCGCCTCCACCCTGCCCGAGATCTCGTGCCCCAGGATCAGAGGGGGTTCCTTGAAGGTGGGGGTGCCGTGGTCGATGTAGTGGAGGTCGGTGTGGCAGACGCCGCACCCCGCCACGCGGATCAGGACCTCGTCGGGGCCCGGAGAGGGCGTGGGCGCCTCCTCCACCGTGAGGGGCTGGTGGGCTCCATGGAAGATGGCGGCCTTCACGGCTCTCTCCTGGGTTGGTGTGGGCGTGTCTTCGCCGATGCCCGGGTGTAGATGACCCGGAAGAGGGTCAGGGCCAGGGTGCACCCTTCGCACTCCCGGGCCAGCTCCCCGGGGAGGACTTCGTCCATGAGCACCTCCTGTCCCGTTGCCTCGTACAACTCACGGATCTCGTCCAGACGTGGAGGAGATCCGGTGAACCGTCGCGCCCACCCCTCCGACGCCAGTTCGGCGTCGCGCGCGCGGCGCATGGGGGGCACCTCCGTCTGGGTGAGCCCCACGGCCGGGGGTGGCGGCTCCTTCACGCTGCCAGCTTCTCCATGCGCCGCCGGGCCAGGATGGCCGCGCCGATGGCCGCGGTGAACTGCACCTGGTGTTCCGGAGGGACGTTCACCTGGTCGCCCAGGTGCTCGCGCATCACCCGAACCATGGTGGGAAAGCGCATGATCCCCCCCATGAGGGTGAACTCGGGCTCCATCTGGACCCGCTTCATGAGGCGTACCGACCGTTCGATGAGCGACTCCATGGCGCCGTGCATGATGTCGGCGGGCTGGGCGCCGTTGCTCACGTGGTTGATGACCTCCGATTCGGCGAAGACCGCGCACACCCCCGAGATGGGGACGGGATCCTTGGCGTACTCCACCAGCGGTCCGATCTCCTGGATGCCGTATCCCAGGTAGCGGGCCGTCTTTTCCAGGAAGGCTCCGGTGCCCGCCGCGCACTTGTCGTTGAGGCGGAAGGACTGGACCTTCCCGGTGTCTCCCAGGCGCATGGCCTTCATGGTCTGGCCGCCCACGTCGAGGACGGTGCGCGTGCCGGGGTAGAACCACCGGCTCCCCCAGGCGCCCGCGGTGAGGTCGGTGGCCTGAACGTCGCGGAAGGGGATCTGGTTGCGCCCGTACCCGGTGCTGGCCACGTAGGCCAGGTCGTCCCGGGAGAGCTCCGCTTCGGCCAGGGCCTGCGTCAGAGCCTCCTCGGCGGCTTCCACCAGCCGGAAGCCGGTCTGGCGGATCCCCGTGGCCAGGAGTTCGCCGTCCAGCGACATCAGCGCCGCCTTCGTGTACGTGGACCCCACGTCGATCCCAGCGGTGTACTTCATGCCACCACCTCCTTCTCGGGCGATGCGGACCGTCCCTTGATCCGCTCCAGGGCGAAGAGGGCGGCGCCCAGGGCGCCGATGTAGTGGGACTCCTCGCTCACGTTCAACTCGGCGTGAAGCATGTCGTTGAGCACCGCCACCATGGCTTCGTTGCGGGTCACGCCGCCGGTGAAGGTGATCTCCCCCTCGATCCCCACCCGCCGGAGCAGGGCGATGGAGCGCGACGCGATGGAACGGTGCACGCCCAGGAGGATGTCCTCGATCTTCTTCCCCCGGGCCAGCCAGGAGAGGACCTCCGACTCGGCGAACACGGTGCAGGTCGTGCTGATGTTGACCGGGCGCACGCCCCGTAGCGCCGTGGGCCCCAGCTCGTCCAGCCCCAGCTCCAGCGCGGCGGCGGCCGACTGGAGGAAGCGGCCGGTTCCGGCGGCGCACTTGTCGTTCATGCAGAAGTCGATGACGTCGCCGCCCGGCTGGATGCGGATGGCCTTGGTGTCCTGACCGCCCATGTCCAGCACCGTCTCCGTGCCCGGGAACATGTGGGCGGCGCCCCGGGCGTGGCACACGATCTCGGTGATCTGGGTGTCGCCGAACTCCACGCGGTAGCGGCCGTAGCCGGTGCCGATGACGAAGGTCACGTCCTCTTCGGGGACGTCTCCCGATTTCAGTGCCTCACGGAAGGCGTGCTCGGCGGCCTGGACCACGTTCGCCCCGGTGGGGAGGAGCGCCCGACCCACGATGGCGCCGGCCTCGTCCACGATGATGGCCTTGGTCTGGGTGGACCCCACGTCCACTCCCGCTGCGAATGCCATGGTATTCCTCCCGTCAGGTCGTGGGGGCAGTGGAGGCCGTGGGCGCGTCCATTCCCTTGCGGATGCGCCGCGACTCCAAACCTTCGAAGAAGGCGTCGATGCGGTTCTTGAGCTGCGCTTCGGACACCACCCGCTTGTCCATCATGTCCGACTCGATGTAGAGGCAGAGGACGTCGCGTTCGTCGAGGACCACGCGCCGGCTGTCCGCCAGCCCGGTGGACACCGTGCGGCAACTCTTCACCGGGTGGTACACGACGCCGTCGGCGTCGAAGGCGTCGATGGCCTCCTTGAGATAGCGGTCGTGGAAGAGCATGGAGTCCACGGCGCGCCGCACGCTGAGGAGCACCCCTTCCGCCAGGCTCTCGAGGGGTCGGTCCAGGTCGTACTCGAAGTCCAGGTTCAGCCCGCCCGAGGCGAACCAGGTGTAGGTCGAGCTCACGAACACGCCGCCCCAGTCCGTGAAGAGCTGGTAGAAGCGGCGGAAGATGGGATAGCACGGCACCCCCACGAAGATGAGGCGATGCTCGGTGTCGTGGTCCACCAGGGGCCCGATCCCGTGGGCCGCCTTGTACTCCATCTCCTCGGCGAGATCCTCGAAGTAGCGGGCGCCCGCTTCGGTTCCCCGCAGCGCGTTGGCCACGCCCAGGTAGATGGTGCCCTCCATCATGGCGTCGAACACCGCCGGCTTCGCGCGGTTCAGCTCCAGGACGCGCCGCCAGGCGCGCCCCATCCGGTTCGTCAGCTCCAGCACTTCGCGCAGGCGGTCGATGTCGAAGGCCTTCCCGGTGAGCTCCTCCAGGTGGCCGATCAGCTCGTTCATCTGGAACTGGACGTACGCCTGGTCCGGCGCCAGCTCGGCGGCGGTGGGGCCGCCGTTGTCGGGAGCCTTGCGGCTCTGGGGCACGTCCACCGTCACGATGGGGATGTCGTAGAGGCGTTCCCAGATCTCCGCCCACTTCAGGTAGGTGTTGCACGCGTTGGTGAGCACCGCGATGGACGGGGGCGGGATCCGCCCCATGGGGTGGTCCCCCTTGCGGATCTGGAGGGCGTAGTCCGCCTTCACGTATCCGCACACGTCCGGGGAGAACCCGTGGTCCTCGGCCAGGTTCAGGTACTCGTCGGCCACGCGCCGCACCGCCGTCTGGAGCGACGTGATCTCCGGGAAGACGGTGTGGACGTCGAAGGTGCGCACGATCTCCGCCAGGCTGCCCATGACGAAGACGTAGGCGGTGTGTTCGCCCCTCTCCGCGGCGGTGCCCAGTTCGGTGAACCAGTCACGGAACAGGGCCGCGCCGTCACGGGCGCCGCGGCCGACGAGATCCTCGGGAGAAATGGTGGAAGTCATGGGTGTCGCCTCAGTCGAAGAGCAGGTTTTCCACGAAGGTTTCGAGCTGGATCTGGAGGTGGTCGAAGGAGGTCATGCGCTCCTCGAACTCGGTGACGAAGTAGGGGATGTCCTCCTCGTCGAGGGCCTGGCTGTACGCCACCTGCTCGTCCAGGCCGGGCTCGCACATCTTGGCGGCGGATACGATGGCCGCCGCGGCCCCGGCATCGCGGATCCGCCGGATGAGCATCTTCTCCTTGGGCTTCCGCAGGTCGTGCTGCACCGGGCTGTACGACGAGTCGTCCAGGTAGGCCTGGGCCAGATTGGCCACCGGATCCCCCTCGGTGGGGACGTCGGAGAGGATCCACCGCAGCCCGATGAGGAGGTCGTCGTCCACCACGTGGCAGAACTGGGCGATGGCCAGCAGGAGGTCCAGGGGGGGCTGCTCGCAGAACCCGCCCTCGAAGACCACGCGGATCTTGTCCTGCCGGCGGGCATCCCTCTCCCGGATGCGGGGGAGCGCCCACTCGAGCACCTCGTTGTGCTCCTCCCGCGTCACGATTCCCCCGAGCGCGGTGAGGACGTAGGCCTCGTCCACGGGGAGGAGCCAGGGCGTGTCCCGCTTGATGGAGTACAGCTCGCGGAGGAGCCGGCGGTTGGTGTTGAATACCTCGATGGCGCCGCGGATGGCCTCGTCGGAGACCGTCACGCCGGACATCTCCTCGATGTCCCCCAGGACCCGCCGGTACTCCTGGGCGAGATAGGTGCCCGAGAAGGCGGAGTTGGGATTCTGGGGGAGATAGAGGATCTGGGCCGGCTCCGGACGGTTGCGGCTCCAGATCCCCGCCAGGTTGCGCGCGGCGTCGCAGATGGGGTGGGTCACGAACATGTCCACCTGGAGACGCCCGGTCATGGCCAGCTCCAGCGACGTGCGCAGGATGGAGCAGAGGTACGACCCGAAGCGCGAGTCGGCCTGCTCCCGCTCCACCTGGGCGCCCCGGAACTTCACGGGGAGGACTCCGGCGGCGTGGGCCAGCTCTTCCGGGAAGTAGACCTGGAAGTGTCCCAGCACCTTTCCGCCGGTTTCCCGCCACTTCTTCACCGTGGGGAAGTCGGGGTCCTCGACCATCTCCCGGCAGTACCAGAAGACCTCCTTCAGCCCCTGGTCGTACGGCACGTCGAGGAGTCGCACGGCGGGGTGGGGGAGGGGCCGGGGCGCCGGGGCGGCTCCGGGGCGGGCAGTCGGATCCATGGTCACGCTCCCTTCCACTGGGGAGGACGCTTCTCCATGAAGGCAGCGAGGCCTTCGTGGGCGTCCTCCAGCTTCATCAGATCGTCGAGGTACAGACATTCCGCGGCGTGCAGCGCTTCGCCCAGGGGCGCGTCGATCCCCTCCACCACGGCGCGTTTCGTCAGGCGTAGCACCGGAGGACTCAGCGAGGCCAGATCGCGGGCATAGGCGGTGGCCGCTTCCGGAAATCCGTCCGCGGAGCGGACGTGCTGCACCATCCCCATGGCGAAGGCTTCCTCCGCCGTGAGGGTCCGGCCGGTGAGGATCAGGTCCAGCGCACGGGCCCGGCCCACCAGACGGGGGAGCGCCGCGGCCGCGAAGGGCGGGAAGACCCCCAGCCGGATCTCGGGCTGACCCACCTTGGCGCCTTCCCGGGCCACGATCAGGTCGCAGGCCAGCGCGACCTCCAGCCCGCCCCCCAGCGCCGCCCCGTTGAGGGCGGCCACCGTGGGGATCTCCAGGGAGACGAGGTGCGCGAGGGCCGCGTGGAACGTGCGAATCATGTCCTCCACGCGGTCCTCCGTGTGGTCCGCCACGTCCACTCCGGCGCAGAAGGCCTTCCCCGCGCCGGTGACCAGCAGCACCGCGACGCCGGGGTCGGAGGCCACCACGTCCAGAGCCTCCGCCAACTCACGCAGCATCTCCACCGTGAGGACGTTCAGGGGTGGCCGGTCCAGCGTGAGGGTGCACAGTCCGTCGTCCTCCTCCAGGTGGAGATGCCGGAAGGGCCCTGCCGCCGCGGGCGGGTTCACTATTCCGCTCCCGCCCCCGCGGCGACTCCCGCGAGAGAGTGGCCACACGCGCCGCAGAAGGTGAAGTGCTGGGGGATCCCTTCAGCGCCGCAGTCCGGGCACGTCAGGGCCGGGGGGCCCCACACGAACTCGCTGGACCCGCCCGATGCCGCACGCTCCCGCATCTCCATGTAGGCGGGCGGGCGCTTCTGCACGAAGGCGCGCATCCCCTCCCACGGCTCCATGCTGGTGTAGTGGGTGGACAGCCAGTCGCGGGCGTGGCCGATGGTGCCGTGCCAGGCCAGGTCCTTCCAGTAGTTCACCTGCTGCTTGGTGTAGCGGGCGCACTCCGGGAACTGCTGGAGCAGCTTGCCGGTGAGGTCGTCCACCTCCCGGTCCAGGCGCTCCAGGTTGATGGCGTGGCCGTCCTCACCCTTCTGGGCCTTCCGGATCTGCTCGGGTGTCGCCCCCTCGATGAACTTCCCGTCCTTGGTGACGGAGGGTACCACGCGGTTCACCAGCCCCCAGTCCAGGCACTGATGCGCGGGGATCTGCCCGTTGAAGAGGAGCATCTCGCGCGCGCGCCGGTCACCGATGAGGATGGGGAGCCACTGGGTCGCGCCGCCGGCGGCCACGCTCCCCACCCGTGTGCCCACCTGGCCGATCCAGGCATGTTCGGCCATGACCGCCAGGTCACACGCCATCTGCGACTCGTTGCCGCCCCCCACCGCCATCCCGTTGAGACGGGCCACCACCGGCTTCCCCGCGTTCACGATGCTCTCGATATACGCCTGGAAGAGCCCCATGTACTTCCAGTAGTCCCGGGGCTTGGTGGTGTAGAGGGCCTCGTATTCCTTCACGTCGCCGCCGGTGCAGAAGGCGCGGTCGCCGGCCCCGGTGTAGACGATCACGCCGACCTGATCGTCGAAGGCGGCGTCGCGGAACGCGGTGGCCAACTCCACCAGGGCGGAGGTGGAGTAGGCGTTGTAGTTGAACGGTCGGTTGATGGTGACGCGGGCGACCCAGTCGCCCTTTTCGTAGAGGATCTCCTGGAAGCCGAAGTCCTCTGCGGGCCGCGTCTCGAAATAGCCCATGGTTCCCTCCCTGGGAGTGGTGTCGGTGTCGGGGTCGATGGAGGACTCACCAGGGGAGGGAACCGATGGATCGGTGGCAGGAGGTGGGTCCGGCGTGGGAGGATCAGGTCATGCCACGCCTCCTGCGGCTACCGGAGGCGCCGGTGCGCGGCGCAGCACCTCGTCCACGTGCGCCTCCGCGGGTCCGGCCAGGAGGTCGTGCAGCGCGTGGACCATCTCGGACGCGCACTCACCGGCCCAGTCGCCCGGGAGGAGGACCTTCGGGAGGAAGGGGTCTTCCAGGGGAAAGGACTGGTATTCGTGGATGAGGTGGAAGCGGAGGGCGAAGCAGTCCGCGTCCGACATGTCACCTGCCCGGAGCCGCGTCCGGCATTCGTCCACCCGGGGGGCCCAACGCCCGATGAACGCCTGATAGCGCTCGTGGATGGCGGGGAGATCCCAGCACTTCGCCACCAGTTCGTGGGGCGATCCCCCTCCCAGGCGGTGTGCTTCGAACATCTCGAGGCGGTCGGTGATTCCCAGGTGGCGGGCGATACGCAGAACGGGATCGGCCACCGCGTGGGGCGAGATCCAGAGACCGTTCCCCACGGATCCGCACCCGAGCCAGGCCAGGCGTGTGCGCATACGGTCCCGGAGGTGTCTCTGTTCCTCCGGAATGGAGTAGGCCAGGAGGAACCACTTTCCGTCCCAGGGACGGTCCGTGGGCGGATGGAAGATCCGTTCCTTCCCTTCCTCCAGGAGGCGTGTCCCCTTCTCCGAGAGGTCGTAGAACGCGTTGCGGCCCCGCCGGGACGAGACGAGCCATCCCTTCTGCGACATGCGCGAAAGGGCCGTGCGAACGGCTCCTTCGGAGAGGTCGAAGGAGTGGAGCAACTCGATGAGCGCCCCCACCCAGACCGGATCGGGCCGGTCCAGGAAGTACTCACCGAAGAGGGTGAAGAGAATGTCCTGGGGACGGTGTGTGGCTCGCGGCATTATATCATCCTTGTCACGAACGTACGATAATCGTCACATGTTGACCGGGCAAGAAGGGCGGGACGGATTGCTGGACCCATCACCGCGCGAAGCGCTCGACGATCCACGCCGAAACCGTTTCCAGCGCCGCCGGACTGAACGTCTCCTCGATGGAACCGTACTCCGATGGCGTCCCGGTCTCCGCTTCCTGGAAGAGGTGATTCAGGCCTTCCAGCGCCTGGATGGTCACGTCCGGGTTGCCACCCTTCTCCAGCGCCCTCCCGATCTCGTGGAGGTTCACCCTGTAGGGGACCTGTAGGTCCTTCGTTCCGTTGAGCGCAAGGACGGGCACGCGCACGGCGGAGAGGTTCGGACGGGGGTCATAGGTCAGGAAGAAGCGGAACCAGGGTGAGTTCACCTGCCGGATCATGGCCTCCACGGCCTCTTCCGGATCCACGCCCTGGTCCATCCGTGCCCGGACCTCCTCCGAGACTCCGGCCCGGGCCCGGGTGGTCGCCTCCCTGAGCAGATGGGCCGCCCGGTAGGGGTCGGGCTCCGCGGCCACGATATCGAAGAGGGTGTCCCGGAGTGCCCGGCTCACGGCCATGACCTCCGGATCCATCTTCATGGCCTCGCCGATGAGCGTGCCCTGGAGTTGGATGATGTCCCGCCCGGGAAGGCCCGGCCCGGCCAGGAGGACGATGAACCCCACCGCGTCGGAGCGCACGGCTGTCATGGGCGCGATGAGTCCGCCCTCGGAGTGCCCGATGATCCCCACCGACCGGGGGTCCACGCGGGCGTCGTTGGCGAGGAACTCCACCGCGGACAGGGCGTCCGCGGCGAACTCCTCCGACGTGGCGGTGGCGAAGTCCCCGGTGGATTCGCCGACGCCCCGGTCGTCGTAGCGCAGGACCGCGATCCCGCGCCGGGTGAGGTGGTCCGCCAGAACGAGGAAGGGCTTGTGCCCCATGAGGGCTTCGTTGCGGTCCTGCGGTCCGGATCCGCTCACCAGCACCGCTCCGGGAAACGGACCGGGCCCGTGGGGGAGCGTCAGGGTGCCGGAAAGCGTGACCCGGTCGGAGGCCGTGGGGACGGATACGTCCTCCACCACGTACGGGAAGGGACCCTTCGGTTCCTGAGGCCGATTGACGCCGGGAGCCTCCGTCGCGGGCTCCAGCATCAGCGGAAGCCGGGCCGGTCCCTGGCTCCACTCGCCGTCGATGGCCGTGGCGTCATCCCGAAGCGTGCCCCGGTACTCGCCTCCGATGGGCGCGATGATGATGGTCAGCACCTTCCCCGAGAATTCCACCGTCGTGGTGGGGATTCCGGCGGCCCCCTGGTCGGGGCTGTCCATGGTGGCGGTGAGCTTCCCGTCTTCCTCCGCGATGTGGAACACCATGCGGAGGCGCTGTGCACCGAGATCCAACGTACCCACCCACGAGCCGATCACGCGGGCGGAGTCGTCCTGGGCACGGGCGGGCGTGGGCGCGGAGGCCGAGAGGAAGAACAGGAGGAGGAGGGGGAGGGCGGGGCGGAGGAAGGGACGGGAGAGAGACACGGGACCTCGCACGGGTGGACGGCGACGCCGGGGATCCACGATCCGGCGCCGACGCGTGAAGACGTGGCAGGATGTTCCTCCTACGCGCCGTGGAGCCCCTTCCTTCAAGACGGGAGCGCCTTCCCGACGGGCCGGACGGGGGGTGTGTGCAAGCTTCCGGGCGTCGGACGTCATACCGGTCGAGACATGACGACTACTCGATCCGGAGGTCACGATGTTCATCCAGAGATTCCTTCCCCGAACCGCCGGCAGGATGCTTCTCCTGACCGGCATCCTTCTCTCCGCTCCCGGCGCCGTTGCCGCGCAGGGGTGGATGGAGCCCGTCCGTCCGGGCATCGGCGTGGCACGGCGGGTGGAGACCGACGTCCGGGTGACGATCCGTGGACCGGTGGCGGAGGTGGTGGTGGACGAATGGTTCCAGAACCAGGGGTCCACGGTGGCCGAAGGCGACTACCTGTATCCCCTCTCCGTGGGCGTGGCCCTTTCCGGCGCTTCGCTCTATCAAGGAGAGACCGAGCTACGCGGCGAGGTGATGGACGCGGCCCAGGCCCGCGGCATCTACGAAGCCATCGTGCGGCGCCGGCGAGATCCTGCGCTCATCGAGTACGCGGGGGAGGGACTCTTCCGGGCACGGGTGTTCCCCATCGCGCCCGGAGAGCGCCGCCGGGTCACGCTTCGCTTCACCCAGGTTCTCGAGACGGCGGGTGGAAGTCTCCACTTTCGCACGTTGGGAGCCCTGCGCCCCGGCGGAAACGGATCGGAAGCCTCCAACTCCCGGGAGCTGGCCCCGGTCCGGGTGGAGATCCGGGTGGCCGGAGGGGAGGGATTCCTCGACGCCTTCTCTCCCACCCACGGGATGAACCAGGAGCGGGACCGAGACGATCTGCTGGTCCGGC
>Ga0224501_10001070_pt1 | contig 20983 bp, 17 predicted proteins | sample SF_Oct11_sed_USG_4_FD_169105 | JGI IMG/M metagenome (GOLD analysis project Ga0224501, IMG submission 169105) | Sediment microbial communities from San Francisco Bay, California, United States - SF_Oct11_sed_USGS_8_1 | ecosystem: Environmental > Aquatic > Marine > Sediment | place: USA...
GCGTGGCAGCATCGCCTTGCAGGAACCCGAACTCCGGCTCGGCGACTGACCCCCACGCGAGTGGATTCTCGACGATGTAGTCCCCGAAATCCGAGATGAACTGCTCCTGGATCGCGGACTCGACGAAGTACGGATTGATTCGGCGTACCTCCATCAAGGCCTGTGCGGGCTTCTTCCCCATGGCCACGAGGCAGCAGGCCAGGATCGTCCCGGTTCGTCCCTTCCCGGCACGGCAGTGGACGAGAACGGTCTCTCCGTCGTCCATCCGACGGAGGATCGTGTCCACCAGGTCAGCCGCCTCTTTGGGGAAGGGCGCGCCCATGTCGGGGATGGGGAAGTGCAGACCCGCCAACCCATGGGCCTCCGGGGAGGGCTCGAGAGGCAGTTCCGTGAGGGTGACGACCAGGTCGATACCGTAGTAACGGAGGTCCTCCAGATCCTCTTCAAAGGGAGCGAGAAGACCCGGCTTGGCCGAGGCCGCGAGCTTTCCCTCCAGGATCCAGAAAAATCCAGTAAGCATGGCCTCAGCTCCCCATCCGCACGTAGTGTTGCGCACGCGGATGTTCCGGTCGGCTGAAAAAGCGCTCGGTATCCGTTGCTTCGATCAACTCGCCGCGAACCAGAAGCATGGCGAAATCGGACACGGTGCGGGCAAACCTCAAGTGATGCGTTACCACGATCATCGTTCTCTTGCCCCGGAGCAGGATCAATTGTTCGGTGATCCAGTCCAGCGCTTCCTCCGCTAAATTCAGATCCGGTTCGTCCAACAGGAAGATCCCCGCGGGGCGATTGACCGAAGCGGTAAACTCCGCCAGTCGGGCGAGCTCGAAGCTCGCTTCCATGAGTGGCATATCCAAGCCGTCGAGAAGCAACGTGTGCGCCTCGGGAAAATCCTTCCACAGGTCGTCGATGTTCGCCACGACCCGCTCTCGATCGAAGAGTCCGCCTCCGATGATGTTGCCCACGGTGTCCCAGGTCCGGGACGGGTGCTGTGCCAGATACACCCACGGACCCAGGCGCACCGATAGCTCACCCTGGTGCCAGAAGCCATCCGACTCCTGGCCCCGAGAGCCCATCATCGCCCGGAGTAATGTACTCTTCCCGCTCCCGCCGGGACCTGCGATGATCGTGGTTCGATCTTCAGGCAGGTCGAAGGAAAGAGCGCCGAGCACGGTTCGTTCTCCGTACCCGGCGCTCAACTCCCTGGCGCGGACCGCTACACGGTCTTCCGCCACTGATGAGAGTCCTGTCCTTAGAGCGTCTCCGACTCGCAGATCGCGCGGGCCTTCATGAGGAACAGGCCGACGTTGGTGTCGCCGCCGGCGACGATGCCGAGGACGGCGTTCGGCTGCTTCTTGAGACGGCCGAAATAGTGCCACAGGTTCGTGGACGAAACGAGGATCTCCTTGAAGTACCGCTCGTTGCTCTCCACACCGCGGGCCTTCTTGAAGAGATTCTCGATCTGGGTGACCATCTGGCCCTCGAAGATCTCCTTGGTGGCCGACGCGAGCACGTCGAGCACGGCCTGCGGATGGCTGTCGACGGTCTTGATGCCCACCAGCATCCCGCTGCCCATGTCGACGATCCCGGCCGCAAGTGCGCCGGGGACCGAGGCCATCGCAGACTTCATTGCGGTGTCTACGCTCATGTTCCCCCTCCAAATTGTGTTCGGTCAGTGCGGCCTCGGAGAACCCGAGCGGCGCGCATGCGTCTGAAGTATCCTATAATGTTATAGGATCGGCCTACATAAAACCACTCTGAAGTCGCTGGAGCACCATCAACCATCGCGCGGTCTCCGTTCCGGCGCCTTCGTCGAGGAGCCGGTCCAACTCGTCATCCTTGCCGAAGAGCGGCTGGACGCTCTCCACGAACTCCCGGGTGACCACCCCCGTCCCGGCCAGATTCTCCGCCCGCTCCAACGCGCCGGCGAGAGCCTTCGTGTCGTGCTCGAAGAGCTCCTGACGGCGGCTCACTTCCCGCAGAAGACCCGTGAACGCGGAACAATCCTGCCAGAGCCGAAGCCCCGCTTCAGGGTCGGCGCCACGTCCACCCTTGAGCCAATCGAGAGCGCGGCGCTGGAGTTTTCTGATCTCGCCCCGGTCCGTTACGCGAAGATCGGGATAGATGTCCCTCCCGATGAGCTTCGCGATCCCCACGGCCACCGACCGCATGCGGTCATACACGCCGTCCGGGTCGGGCTCCCCGCCCGAGTCGACCTCCTGCCGGAACCGTCCATAGACCTGACGCGTGGCCAGTGCACGGTGCAACTCGGTGAAGAATCCGAGCCTCGGCGTGACCCCGGACAGTTGGCACATCGCGGCTTCCAGCGCCGTCAGCGCCTTGTACACGTAGCGAAGTCCACCGTCCAACTCGGAAAGGATCAGCCAGATGTCGTCCTTTCCGAGGATCTTTTCGATCCTCGCACGGCGGCGGCGCATCTCACCCATGGAGAAGAAGGCGATATCCTTCACCGCCTCCGGCGAGTGGGCCTCCTGGACCATGGTGTCGATTTCACGGAGGAAGGCCCAGTCGGACTTGCCGGTCTGCGGCTGGGTGGGGGCGACGGCGGCCTGGGCTTCCCGGACCTCGAAGTGGGTGAGGACCGCGTTGAGGACCATGACGCCCTGGTCCAGATTCATCAGGACGCGCGGGACCAACTCCACCCGGATCGTCGAGGCATCCGACTCCTCGTACGACCTCAGGTCGATGGATCTGGCCTCCAGGGCCGTGTCCACAATTCCCTTCTGAAGGGGATCGAAGTCCACCACACGATCCTGCAAGTGGGCCACTGACAAAGAGGTGTGCCCGTCCTTCAGGAGTCACGCCGGAAGGAAGATGGCCTCGCGCGAGACTGGCGTGTTCCCGTCGTGACGACGCACACCCGGGGAGCGATCATCGCTGGAGGGTTGGTCGGTGTCAAGGGAGGTGCACCACCGCCCACTGGTGCCGAAGTGCGCCCACGACAACGAGATCGGGACGCCGACACCCCGCGCATCGAGCCGAGACGTCGGTGCTACCTGCTCGTGTAGATGAGGACCGCACCGTTCGCCGCCTCCGCTCCGAGCTGGAACTGGGCATCGGAGGCACCCAGGATCTCGATCCTGTCTATGGTGTTGGGATCCATGGAGTTGAGGATCTGATCCGGGTAGGGCACGTGGAGGCCGTCGATATACACTTGGGCCTGGTTGCACCCCGTCCCACTGAATCGCCGACTGACCTCGACGCACAATCCCGGCACCACGACTCCGGAGGGGTCGGCGACATAAACCTCGCGGATACTGAGGCCCGGCACGTTCATGTTGCGCAAGAGATGGCCGGCGTTCGACGAACGGACCAGAAGCGGCTCGATGTCGGCACGCGTGATCACGTTTTCCCGCTTCCCTGTGGCGAGCGTGCTCCTTCCGAACCGGGATCGCGCGGTGACCACCAGTCCCTCCACCTCGAGGGCGGCCGTCGCCATGCGGACTTCGATGCCGACGGTCTCCGCGCTGAAGATGGTGATGGAGTCCGTGCGTTGCTCGTACCCCAGATAGTCGGTGGTGACGAGATGCCGTCCGGGAGGAAGGTCGTCCATGTGGAACATTCCTCCTTCGTCCGTGACCCGTTGCGACGAGGTGCCCAGGATGCGCACAGAAGCCCCCGCGAGCGGAGCGCCCGTCGAGTAGTCCAGGACCTGGCCCGAGAGCGTGCCGGTGGTGGACATCACCAGACTGAGGTCGCGGACTTCCACGGAGCCGGACGATACCGTGAGGTTCTGGCTCACGCCCCGTGACGCTCCGAATTGGGCCTGAAGCCGCAGGGGCACCCCGGCCGGCGCGTTGCAGATGCGGTAGTTCCCGGCGTCGTCTGCTCGCACCTCCACGGGTTCGGGGCCACCCGAAAGCGGTCCGCCCACGATCCCCACCGTCACCACCGCACTGGGCATGGGAACACCGGTGAGTGAGTCCCTCACCGTCCCCGTGACGGCACCTTGGGCACCACCGCCCTGTTGTTCCGCCAGGCACCATCCCTGAACGAGGCTGCGCTCCGAAGGGATGGCGAGGTCGACGGTGGCCAACGCACCGGCGGTGAAGGTGAGCTGCCGCGAGGGAGGGCTCACACCGAGGGCCTGGAGTCGGGGATGGAAGAAGGACACCCAGAAAGATCCTTGAGGGACGGCCTCGAACCGGAAGCGGCCCTCGGCGTCCGAGTCGCCCATCAGGGATGTTCCCATGATCGCGACGCGAGCGCCGGCGAGCGGCCTCATCTCCGTGCTGTCGAAGACCGAGCCCGTAACAACGGCTGTGGTGTCCTGCGCCGCGCCCCCACAGGGACGGACGGTTGACGACCCGACCAGAATGGTCAGAACGAGCAGGGAGCGACCCATCCGATGGAGCCCTCTTGCCCATGTGGGACGCCGGGGGAGGCCTCCTGATCTCGGTCCAAGCTGTCTGTCCATCGGGTGTCCTTGAATGGATACCTTCGAGTTCCCATGAAGCGGCGGGGACGCCGCTTGGAATGATAAGCGTACAGCTTCTGGTACGATCAGGTTCCCGCCGCGGACTGGGGGGTGGGGGTGGGCCCGCCGAGGTACGCCCGTAGAAGGTGTACGAGTTCTTCGCCCAATGTGGGGTCTGGCACGATGGAGCACGCCAACCCCGGCCGGACCGCGGAAGTCATGATCACACCGATTCCCACACGCACGGCCCAGGGCCGCAGGGATCCGGAGTTGGTGAGGGCGGGGCACTCCACCACGGCCTCTTCCAGAACGGATAGCACGCTGTCGCAGAACGCGGTATGGCCCTTGGGGTCGTCCAATATCCTACCGAGTCGTACGGAGAGGTCGAATTCATCCGAGCGGGTTAGGCCCCATAGAAGTTGTACGATGGCGTCGGCCGCCGTATCGATGTCGAGATCAGCCCAGTCGCGCGACACCACGGCGTGCTGCCATCGGTCCAGTTTGTCTCGTCGCACCCGCGCTGCGGCGTACGTGAAGAGCGCGTCCCGCGAGGGGAACCGGGCGTAGAAGGCACCCACCGAAACACCGCATCGCCGTGCGATTCCAGCCACGGTGATGGCCGCGGCGGGCTCGGTGGCCACCATGTTCAGCGCGGCCTGTACCAGGCGTTCGGCTGTCCGTCGCGAACGGGCCTGACAGGCGGTGCGTGGTGATGGATTCACGAGTTCCTGCCCATAAACCGAATGGGGATTCTGTTTTCAGGATACTCGATATTCCCTAAGGACACCACCGTTTCGGGACGAGGAATGCCCTAATGACGGGGACAACGTGTGATTCGTTAGAGATTCGGCATGACCCTGAGGGGGTGTGAGCAACCTCAATGACGCGTGCGTGACAGACCATCGGTACTGTCGATTCGTGTACTTCACGCCCACTCAGCCGAGAGGCAGTCATGATTCCCGTTCCTGTGGACCAAAACACGACATTGCTGCTCGCTCACCCACCCTACCACCATCTCGAACCGGTCAAGGAAGGTCTCTTCCAGTTGAAGCTGGAGGGGCGGACCCCCGGATCCGTCCTCGTTTGGCGCCCTACGTCTCATGTCTCCGAAGACGACATCGGGCTCGTGAGCAGCCGACCGGGCGGTCTCAGCCTCGTAATTCTTCTCCCCTCTCCGGCAACGCTCCCCGACGAGCGCACCATGGCGCGGTTGGTCGAAATCACTCGACCGCACGCCGTTCTTCCATACCAGGAGGAGCTTCCCTCCGCATCCCTCCGTCAAGCCTTGGCCCGCCCCCCACTGGATCTGGCTGCTGCGGTAACGGACTATCTGGCGTGGCGAGGGATTCCGACGGACCAAGAGACACGGCGTTTGATCCGAAAGATCGTCGACTTATCCGCCGATCTCCGGTCCGTGAGTGGCTTGTCGCGGCACCTGTACCTATCCAGAAGAGCCTTGGGTCGTCGGTTCCTCACGAACGGGCTCCCCGTACCGTCCCACTGGCTCCACTTCGCACGCCTGCTTCGGGCGGCACTCCAGATCCAGAACACGGACGACAGCGTGGTCTCCGTTGCCTACGGACTCGGGTACCCGGACGGATTCTCGCTCAGCAATCAGATGTATCGACTCACCGGGCACCGGCCCCAAACCGTTCGGACTTGCCTCGGGTGGGAGTGGATCATCGAGGCATGGTTGAGAAGAGAGGCCGATCGGGGCGGTCTGGCGCCCGAGTTCACCCAAGGGATCCTGGCCGGTGAGATGGTCCAGGTCCAGTCCGCACTGGACCGTGAGTCGGAGGATCGGGTGGCGGGATAGGATGTCGAGTGTGTATTGGTGAAGATGGCGGCGGATACCGCCGGCGCCTATTGGCATGTCAGACCATCCACCATCGAACGAACGCGACCCGAGTGCGGCATGAGCGTATCCAGCCGGAAGAGACCACAGTTCGAGCTCCGACTGTTCGGAGGACCCCACCTGACCAAGGATGGCGAGTCCGTCGTGCTGTCCCCATACCAGGCCTACCTGATGGCTCTGGTATATGGACATGAGGAGAGTGGGATCTCCAGGTCCGAAGCGGCCTGGCTTCTTTGGGAGCAGGACGACACCCCCAAGACCCGTCAGCGCATGCGCCAACTCCTCCACTGGACCAAGCAGAAGGCCCAATGGTCCATCATCGACACCGACGTCGGCGACAATCTGGTCGGCACCCCCGAAGTCGTGGCCTGCGACCTGAGGACCTATCGGGAGCTGATTGCAGGGGGAGAGCTCGCATCGGCGACGGATTTGCTGCGGCAGACCTTTTGCGGACAACTGCGGGGACTCCCCTCCGAGGAGTACGAAGACTGGTTGTATGCGAAGCGTCTGACTTTGGTTCGTGCCTCGAGGGACTTGGCATCGCACCAATGGGATCAAGGCGCTGCCTCTGGTGATTGGAGCCGGCTCCGCGTACCCGCCGAATCACTGTTCTTCCTCGACCCCAAGAATGAGAGATACCTCCAGATGGTAATGGAGGCCCGTACGTTGACGGGCTCGCCACAGCTTGCTGAGTCCGCCTATCACACGTTTGTGGAGAACCTCGAAGATGGCTCCCATCCGAGCCGCAAGACTCAGGAGTTGGTCGAGCGCGTTCGCTTGGTCGGTCCTGCCCATCCGATCAAGGTTCAGCAGGATGCAGCATTTCGAGGCCGCGGAGGTGAGCTGGGCCGTCTCCAAGCTGCGCTTTCTGATCGACCGCACGGATCCATTTCCGTGGTCGCACTTACCGGTGAGGCAGGCATCGGGAAGACTAGAACGGCCCAGGCGTACGAGGCGGAGATGCGCCTTTCGGGTTGGACGACCTCCTACGCCGCTTGTAGTGAGCTGGAGGCGCACATCCCGTTTTCTCCCCTTATCGACATTTTGCTTACGTCCGGGATCCGTCAGAGTTTTGCTTCGATTGAGGGGCCATGGAGAGCCGCGATTGCAAACCTAGCTCCGGAGTTGTTGCAAGGCAGCGATGGGATAGAGCTCCCTGACATATCGGCTGAAGACAACCCAAGAAGGACCTTCGAGGCCATCCGGCAACTAATCGATTCCGCCGCTGAGGACAGACCGACTCTTATCATCATGGATGACCTTCAGTGGATTGATGCCTCTTCACTCTCGGCTCTTTCATACCTGTTTCGCCGTCCGATTACCAATCAGGTCGCCTTCCTTGTGGCATATCGCTCACAGAGCGCTAGCGAGGCTGTACCCGATCGCCTCCACTCATTGCTCAATCACTTCGCGGATATCGTGCACCTAGGAGGCCTTTCTATCCGTGATAGTGTTGATATCCTCGGGGAGGTGTCGGGGGGAAAGCTAGAGACAGAGATGATGGAGAGGTTGGCGATAGAGACAGAGGGTAACCCACTGATTCTCTCGGAGATCGGTCGTGCAGCGATGCGGGGAGAGTTTTCAGCGACTGAGATTGATCGGCTCCCCACAACCGCTGAACGCCTCCTCGCACGCCGCATGGACGACCTTAATCCGTTCGCTCTTCAGGCACTTGAGTTGTTGGCCTTGTGTCACAACTCCCTGTCGCTAGATGTGCTCATGGCATTGCTTGACTTGAGTGCTGATGAATGCACGTCCGGCTTGGACCAACTCTTGGCTAAGGGACTTGTGGCCACCGAACAGGACGGGGTCTACGTACGGCACGACCTACTCCGTGCTACGGTGGTCCGGCGAACCGGAGAAATGAGGGCTCGTTGGTTACATGAGTCGATTGCAGAGTTGTTGGCGGACACACCGCGTTCCCCGCTTAGCGCGATTGCATGGCATTTTCACTTTGCTGGCATCGGGAGCCGTGCAGCAGACTTTGCGACCAAGGCTGCTCAGCACGCGGAGGCACGCGGGGCGCTTCCCGAGGCAAGTGACTTGCTGGCGCTCGCTCGCTCGCATACCTCCGAGCCCACGGCCCAGGCACGGCTAGCGTTCAACGAAGCAAGGCTTCGAAGGCGGTTACGGGATATTGATCACACGATCCCTTTACTTCACCTAGCTATCGCCGAATTTGACCGTTCTGGGTGTTTGCAGGAGGTTCGCCGTGCGCAACTGGAGTATCTACATGCCCTCGCTGATCAAGGCGTGCTTCCGATTCAGGACTTGCTCAATGAACTATCCCGACTGAAGGCGGTAGCGCGGGAAGGTGGGGATCTTGAAGTGCTAGTGAAGGCGTTAGACCTAGAGCTTCACGTGGCCGCGCGTCTCCCAGTGGCGTCAGAGATTCGCCGGGTACTCGTTGAGGCGGAGGTACTATCGAACTCCGACGACCCCACCGTGTCCTGCGTCGGATATTGCATCCTCGCCGTCAAGACATATATCGAGTCCGCAGACGCCGGCGTTCGGGCCGCACGTCAGGCCTACGCATGTTGGGACGCTGTCGACACGGAGTACCAGCTTAGAGCCGCGAGTCGCCTCACGATGGCGCTGCTTCATGCGGGTAGGTTGGACTCGGACGAAGGTCGGGAGGTTTGGGAACGGGGTCATTCGTTGGCTCTCGATGCGGGCGACCTCTTGGGCATCTTTTTCTTCCGGATGAACCGTGGTGTTTGGCTCCTAGAGGCCGGCGAGTACCGCCTGGCTAAGGATGAATTGGCAGAGGCGAGCCGGGTTATCGAAGGAGTTGGTCTTCCACGTGACGAAGTACTGTCATTGATTAATCAAGGAGAGGTAGCCCTTCAATTGGGCGATATCGGCGAAGCATCGGCATTCTTTTCCTCCGCGCAACGGCTAACATCAACGGTGTCCGACCCAACACTTTCTCAGATCGCGTGGGCTGGTAGTGGGCTGTGTGAGTTGTGGGATGGACGGATTCGCCAAGCCACAGAGATCGAAGAAAGGCTTGCAGCCGATCCCTTAGAGTGGCATTTCGACCCTACCCTCACAGTGCTTCTGAGAGCCCGACTACTAGCAGCACATGACAGGCACGAAGAAGCTGCGGAATATGTGATGGGTGCAGTGCGGACGATAATGAGTAGATTCGTGCCAACGGCGTTCAAGTTGGCCATCGAAGCTCTTCGGATTGGCCTAGGATCAGATCAGGCCACGTGGATCAAGATCTGCGAGGAAGTTCGGTCCGCGTTCGGAGAAGTCCCTCTGGTGAGGCGCCAGGAGGAGTTCTCCAGGCTCCTGTCTATCCGTGAATCTATGTAATTCCGACCACCGCCGGACCAACAAAGAAGTTTCTCTGAGGGCTATCGTGGTCGGACTGCACCTCGATAGCATGTTTGTCGAGGACCCGGGAGTCCACCAAGCATCCGACCACTTGAGAATCAAATTGGGTTCCCGCACAGGCCAAGAGTTCCCTTCGCACCTCGCTGGGCGAGAGCGCCTGTCGATATGGACGATCCGACAACATTGCGTCCACAGCGTCGCAAACCTTGATGATCCTCGCAGCCAAGGGGATCGCTTCACCCGTTAGTCCATCAGGGTACCCCTTCCCGTCAACTCTCTCATGATGGTGGCGTACGGCCTGTAGGATCTCTTTGGGAAATGACGATAGTGAACTAAGGAGTTCCACGCCCTTGGTGACATGTGACTCAATGATCTCCCTTTCGTCGGCCGACAAGCCGCCATCTTTTCGAAGGATCTCTGTGTAGATCGCGTCGATCTTCCCTATGTCATGCAGTAGCGCTGCCGTCTCGACTGCATCGACGCGGGCATTCGCCAGTCCTAGTTCCGTGGCGATCCCCCTAGCCAAAGCGGCGACCCGCATTGAGTGACCTGACGTGTAGGGGTCACGCGTCTCAATGGCTTTCACCAATGCCCGAAGGAGGTCCTGGTTGGCCCGCTGAAGTTTGTAGTTGATAAGGTACGAATGGCGGATAAACAGAAGCGGAAGCAGAACCAGTAGTAGTCCAGGAACACCCAATTCTACATAGAGGAACGCGAGAGCGATCGCGATCGGACTAATCAGCAGGTCATAGAGGACATTGGTACCAGAGCTGCCAACCATCCGGACGAGGACTGTCCTGATAGGCAGTCCTTGGTGAACGGAGATCGCTACTGAAACGAGCGCGTGATTTGAGGCGAGAAAGGTGAGTCCAAAGAGAGCGAACGGGAGAATCTGGAGTTCAAACGGCAGGCCCATTTGTGAGCGTGCTGCTTGTGGAACTCCTCCGTAGGCGGCAAAGGCAATTCCAGCAAGCGTCGTCGCCAGCACGAGTTGACCTAGATTGAACGCAGCTCGGAGAGGTTCCTTCTTTCGAATGAAGAGTTCGGCAACAACTCCGGTCGCGACGATAAAGGTCACTGCGGCTGGCGGACCGAAGACAATCGCGCACGCCAACAGCGGCAAGAACGTGATGGACGAGTTTCCCGCGCTTCCACCGAGTCGAATAGTAAGGGCCATCGACTCGGAAAGGATGCCGAGCAGGGTGAGGGCGGTGAATCCTACGACACTCGCTTTACCAAGGGATACAAACGGCCCCCAGTCGAGAACGGTTAGGCCAACGACGCCTGCTAGGCATACGGCGGCTACGTAGAGTTGAATTGGCCGGATTCTCATTTCCTGATTGACGACCCCCTCGGTCTGCCTACCAAGTCACCAAACCGTTCCCAAGTAGGGACAGCACTGAACCGACAAAGTCGAACAGGGAGCTAAGCATGCTCTCACCTCCTTTTGAGTGGTGTCGACTTCCATACCGCTAGGTGGAAAGTCGCAGCGCTTCGCTTGTTCGCTTGTCTCCGCTCTGTCGGCAGACCGAGGGGGTTCTCCTTCTCCGCGTTCGAGGAATTCGTCCTGGACGGGGGGTGTCTATACGTGGCCGCGGGCCCAGCGGTCCGTGGCCTGTAGGCTTGCGAGAATCACGGCGCGGTCGAGCGATCCCTCGACGGCGGCCGTACCGGAGAGGGTTCTGACATTCCGGCCCTCGATGGCGTGGGCCGACACGAGCACGAACTGTCGGTCGAAGGCCGACACGATCTTCACGCCGTCCAGCGTCAGGGTGCCCGCGCCGTCGTCCGTGCTCCGGACGGCGGCTTCCACCGCAGAGAGCGTCGCCTCGGCAACGGCCTCGCTGCGCGGGCGGGGCAAGTCGGCTGCCCGAGCCTCTCCTGTGAACGTCTCACCCTGCCATTCGAGTTCGACCCGGTGAAGCAGTTTGTGGGCTGATTCCGTGGCGAGCTGGTGTCCTTGAAACAGAATCCGATGCTCCCGCGCCCCTTCCGTATCCGGAACGGGCGTAGCGTCCGACTGATGCTGGGGCTCGGCGGGCAAGGGATCCGTGGTCTGTGCAACGGATATCTTCCGGTGATCGATGGAGATATCCAGCTTCGCAAGAAGGGCGGACTCGACGTTCCGCACCGTCTGTTTGGGGTTGACCGCTTTTGTGGTGAGGACGTGGATCTCGTCCACGACGCCGCCTGGGCGGGCGACCACCCTGCTCGAGATGACGCCGGTAAGCGACCGGATCAACTCCTCGGCTTCCTGGATGGTCCAATCCGTGCGGTGCTCCTTCCGTACAGGCTCCATCCATCCTCTGTCGGTGGGGACCGGGCCGAAGACCGCGGTCATGTCGCCGTGGTGCGAAGGCAGGATGCCGCCGCTTTCTATGGGCTCTCCGAGACCTACCTGCAACACCGTGGGGTCAACTCCCTTCCACACCGTTCTCAGATCCGCCGATCCCTCACCTGCGGGGGGTGGGCGCGTGGTGTTGGAATCAAATGTTTACGTTTCGCGTGGTACTAATGGTGCCGCAGGGTGGGTCCTGTCAAGAGCGTTGTAGTTCCTTGACTTAGCCCGTGCTCCAGCCTCCTCCGGCGCGGGTGGGGTATACATCGGACAATTCGGAAAAATCATGGGACGATGAGGATCCGTCCGTCCAGATCCGTCGGCGCTGATATTCCCGCGAGCGCCGCCAGGGTCGGCGCGATGTCCACAGTATGGACTCCGTCCGAGGAAACGCCCTTTTCGATCCCTGCACCGAAGAAGATGATCGGCACATGGCGATCATACCAATACGGTGATCCGTGCGTGGTTCCGGTCGGTCCGGACACGAGGTGGTTCGGGGGGAAGCGGACTTCCACGCCCTTCGTGGAGATCCACCCACCGGCTCGTCCCGGGAAGTATGAGTTCTGGAACAGCGCGGCGAAAGAGTCCGCCGGCTCCCCTCGCGTGAGGTCGCGATGGGTATACGCCTTCTCCACGAGACCCGATCCCTCCAGACGGTGGGCCAGGCTGTCCGCCAGGAGGTCGCCCGTACCCACCGCTCGCTCCACCTCTGCCACGACGCTTCCGATGGCTCGGCCGCGTTCTCCCCAGTCCACCCGAACCGCCGGCTCACCGGCGGCGGCGAGGTACTCCGGCATGGTCTGGACTCCGTGGTCCGCCGACAGTGCCATGACCCACCCACCCGTGCCGACGCTGGCGTCGAGTTCGTCGATGAACCGTCCGAGGCCGCCGTCCAACCGAACCAGGTTGTCCAACTGCTCCTGGCTAAAGGGCCCGTATCCATGCCCGACGTAGTCCGTCGCCGAGAGCGAGATGGAGAGGTAGTCCACCACCCCCCGGCGCCCCAATCCAAGGGCGCCGATGGCTTCCTTCGCGAGAGCGAACACGGCGGCATCCGCGTTGGGATGGCCGAGATTCCACGAGCTCAGCGCCCCCGGCAGCCCGAAGTCCAGCTCCTCCAGGGCATGATGCGGAAACGTGGTGTGCACTCCATCGTTCTCGTACACTGCGGAGTCCGCACGGGCCAAGCCTCGAGACCCTTCGTCCACTCCGTTTTCCCATACGGTATCCGTGACGAAGCCCGGCATCCTTTCGGCATTGAATCGGTTCAGCCATTCGGGGTATTCGGCTCGGTAGTACGTCGATGTGACGAACCGTCCGACCTGGGGAACCGTCCAGTACACCTGTCCCCGGGAGCGGCCCGCCATCGTGACGGCGGAGCGGTCCTTCGCGGAGAGGCTTACCACCTGCGCCGAGGGATCTGCGGAGAGAACCCAGTCCGCCAGTCCATCCCTCAACAGGTTCCGAGGAGACCGTCCCGGCGCACCCTCCACACCCAGGATCGGTGACTCGGGATCCTCCACTGCGTACATGGGAGTCCATGTATCGCCCTCACGCTGCTGCCATGAGTTCGCAACGATCCCCGAACGGGACGGGAACGTTCCCGTGGAAATGCTCGCGTGTCCGGCGGCGGTGTGGGTGATGGCGTGGGCGTGGCTCCCGTTCTCGAAACGATATCCCTCGTCCAGCATACGCTTGAGGCCGCCGGTGAATGCGGGCGCGTATCTTTGGATGAGGTCCCCTCGGAGTTGGTCTACCGTGACGACGACGATGAGCTTGGGGTGGCTCGTCTGAGCGGTGCACGCCGCGCTGGTGAGACAGAGTGACAACGCCAGGGATATGGAGGTCAGAACACGATAGGTCATGGGGCGGAACCTGTCGGAGGCTGAATTGCGTGGGTGCGCAGGCAGACTCTAAACTAGCTGTCATGTGATCGGTACCGCCACATTCGCGTTACGGCGTCCCGCCGGAGACCGGGTCGTCGCGCAGCGTGTTCCGCCAGGACGTTTCTTCAGCCAAGGCAGGTCCCCCCGGATGTATCATGGCGCGCAGGAAGGATGGGTCGAGGTCATATCCGGCGTGATGTTCAGCGGGAAGTCGGAGGAACTCATGCGCCGGGTTCGCCGCGCGACCATCGCCCGCAAGTCCGTTCAGGTGTTCAAGTCGCATCTGGACGATCGGTACGGAGGCCTGCACAGGATCAGTTCCCACGACGGGAGTGAGCGGGACGCCGTCCCCGTTTCCAGGTCCATCCACGTCGCGCAGAACGTGCTCCCGGACGTATCCGTGGTGGCCGTGGACGAGGTGCAGTTCCTTGACGATGGTATCGTGACCGTGGTGAACGACCTGGCGGATCGAGGTATTCGAGTCATCGTCGCGGGAACCGACATGGACTTCCGTGGGGAGCCCTTCGGGCCCATCCCCAAGCTCCTCGCCATCGCGGAGCTCGTGGACAAGCTCCACGCGATCTGCGTTGTGTGCGGCGACCTCGCCACGCGGAACCAACGGCTCATCGACGGGAAGCCCGCGCCGGCCGAGGGTCCGACCATTCAGGTCGGGGGGTCGGAGACGTACGAGGCGCGGTGCCGGAAATGCCACGTGGTTCCCGGGCGGACGCGAGACCAGACCGAACTTCCAATGGAGACGCTCGGGCGCGCTCCTTGATCCGTCCCATTCCGCCATGGGGAAGTCCCGGCTGGAAGCTCATCGTTCGCCATGACTCCTCTTCTCATGGGTATCGGCGACGGTCCGGCGGCGCTCCTCGACGAGCGTGGGTCGTTGGACTTCCGTGGTGTCTTCGGTGATCTGGCTCGGCGTTCCAGCGAGATCAGGGTCGCGGTGACACGGATTCGGCTCAGCACCGTGGATCTCACGGCCGTGGAATTGGCTCGCTTGCGTGAGCTCCGCGTGGTCATCTCGGAGATGAACGCCCTGAGCCTGGATGCCGAAGCGCGCACGCTACGACATCACCCGCGGCGAGCGCCGAACCTGGTGTTCATGACGGACCTGTTGAACGAAGGACGCCTTCAGCTCCGGTCATCTCCCCTCGCGGGGTGGGCCCCGGACTTCACCGTGTTCTCACGCGATCTGGGGGCTTTCGCCGTCCTCGTCGGACCCCACTGGTTCGAGCGCCCGTATCCCCACCGGGGTCCGGCCTTCGTATCCGTTCATCAGGGAGACGCCGCCCGCATGGCCGCTCGCCGGTTCGACGAGCTCTGGACGGAGGCTCACGATATCGGGTCCGCCGCCTGGAGCATCCTTCACCGCGCCCGTCCTCCCCAAGTCGCGCTGCGGGCGACCGGCGGTTGACAGTGCCGGTCAAGACCTCTTTATTTTCCGGTCTGGTCCGGCGTAGCTCAGTTGGTAGAGCAGGTGACTGTTAATCACCGGGTCACAGGTTCGAGTCCTGTCGCCGGAGTAAAGAAGGTCCCCTGAGCCCGAGGGCTCAGGGGACCTTTTCCTTTTCCTTTTCCTTCCGTGTCGTGGCGTCGCGGACGGACCACCCTGGGCGGCCCGCCCTCAACGTCTCGGGCAGGTCCGGACGTATCCGTCCTTTACTCGCCGAGATCGGTCCACGCACTGCACGCGGTACTCACAGAAGCGTCCGGGGCTCTCTCCACCTCATGAGGGCAGGAAGTCATGCTGCTCTTGAGGCAAGCTGGTAGGCGGGATTGCGGATCGGTGAACGACCCTTCGCGGGGCTTGGTGGGTCGCATGGCAGCAGAGTGGGTCATGCGATCGACACCAGGATGGAATACTGTGTGGTCTTCGCCGCCCCATTGGACCCCCGTACGCGATGAACGAGGATCGACGGGATGATACGGGTGGAGAGAAAACCTACCGGACGTCTGAGAAACAGCTGCGGGTTGCAGACCCGCAGGCTCCCGGGTCCCGACTTCGCGTATCACAACTTGCCGGGATCGTGAGGCGGACGTCATACGTGTAGTGACGTAGCTGCGCGGTGGTGTGACGTAGGTGTTTGTCCTACAAACCCCGAATCAACCGGCATCTACCCACCATCCATCGGCTAAACGTCGGTCCGACCACGGTTTACGTCTGTAGGACAGAAACAGGCCGCGGGTGCTTCAGTCCGATGAAGCCCCCAACCGCCGCGCGATCCACACGGTGCGGTACACCGCGGTCCCGACAGTCCCCATCGCCACGACACCCAGGACGCCGAACAGGATGGTTCCGGTCGGATGACCCCACCAGGCAGACAGCGACGGATCGAGGATTCCGCCGAACCCGAGGAGGAGGAGGCGTTCGGCGCGCTGCATCACTCCCTGCTTGCAGACGATCCCCACGCTTTCCCCCCTCGCTCGCGTGTAGCTCACGAGGAGAGAGCCGCCGAGGGCCGTGGTCACGAAGATCAGGGCCAACTCCGAGTCGCGGAAGAGAACCGCCATCCCCACCAGGGCTCCGAACTCGGAGAATCGATCGAGGGTGGAGTCGAGGAACGCTCCCTGCGCCGAGGCCAGGCCTCGAGCCCTGGCGATCCGTCCATCGAGGACGTCCATGACCCCGCCCAACAGGATCCCCCATCCACCCAGGACCGGATCACCCATTCCGAAGGCCACACCACCCGCGATCCCGAAGGCGACACCGAAGAGATTGAACGCCAGGGGGGACATCCGCAGCGCGAGGGCGGTGCGTTCGACGGGGCCGACGAACCAGTAGAACCAGCTCCGCACGAACGAACCCAGGATGAAACTTCCCCGGTCGGCGATCTCGTGCGGATCATGGCGGCGGCGCGCCGGCCCGAGGCCGTAAACCGGCATGGAGAGGAGCGCGAAGCCTACGAGTCCCGCCAGAATCTGGAAGTCGGTCCTCACCGGGACCCTCCTCGGAAGTTGGATCCGGAAGCGTCGTCCTCGTCGGAAGGTCGATTCCGGATCATGTGGATCACCCGTGGCCAAAGAAAGATCAGGGGCCAGCGTCGTTCGCGTGCGGTCAACTCGTACCGGATCCCGGTACGCCTCTCCACTTTTCGTTCGATGTACGGCAGCCAGTTGTCGAAGGTCACGATGTGCTTGAACCACCGCAACGTCGCCCTCACCTTCGAGCGCACGAAGTGCCACCTCCAACGCATCCGTACCCGGTGTCCCGGCTCCGCGGTGAGCGAGTAGCGCCCATCGTCGCCCCTGGCCAGCGCCCCCCTCCGGACTCCCTCTTCGAGGACGTCGGGAAAGACCTCGGCAAAGTAACTCCTCTGAGCCTCGAACACCTGTTGGGATCGGTCTCCGGCCTCCGGGCGGATCTCCCCACGATAGCACACGTCCAACATGCGCGCGCCCAACGACTCGGCGTCGAACTCCGCGGGAAGGTACGGCGCCATCCACTCCACCACGCCGGCACGGGCACGCTGGATCCGGTGCTCCATGCTTCGCGCCGATGCCTCGTCCCGCCACCACAACAACGCGACCCGCTGGACGAGGCGCCCCAGGAGGAAGTGATCCCGGGGTCTGGAACCCAGGGCTCGGGTGAAGTCGGCGTCGCTCACGATGAGGCACTTCGCGAGACCGACGTCTTCGGCGCCCGCGAGCTGGTACGCGGTCGTGTTGGGTGCCAACAAGTGGGCCATCGAGGTGAGAAGCCACGGTGGTCGTGTGACGGCTCCCGCGCGCTTCATCGCCCGGTGGAACGGCCCGTACTCGTCCACCACCACCACCAGATCGTACGCGCTGTGCCGGCCCGGCCGCGCACCCAGGATGTGGGATCCGTACAAGAGGATTCCGCGGACACACCCGTCTGCGTCGTCGGCCAACGACTCGGCGAGGCGCTTCGCCGCCTCGGGAAGGCGCGCTCCGGACTCTCGAATGCCGTGCATCAGATCGGGGCCGGGGCCCTCATCTCCTCGAGCGTGCGCTCCATCTGCTCGCGAATCCGGTCGATGAAGGGGTCCGGATCCGAGCGGGGATCCGTCCATTCCACGCTCCCGGCGTGGGTCATCTTCCCTCGGATCGCCGCCATCCCTCCCAGGAAGTCCTTCAGTTTCGCCCTCTGCCAGAATCCGTCCACCACCAGGAGGTGCACCGTCCAGGGCCTGGACTTGAGGAGCAGCTTCAATCCGGTGGTGCGGAACGACCCGATGCTACCGTCCTTCGATCGGGTCCCTTCCGGGAAGATCGCCATGGGTACGTCGGCATCTCGGGCGGCCTTCTTGATGTTCGCCAGCATCCGCCGCATCTCCCCGGGGTTTGCCGACGGATCGACGGTCGGGTATTGATAGAGACGGGTCATATGCGAGATTAGCGGGATCCAGCGTTCATATCGCGTGCGCGTGATGATCCTCGGATATGCCGTTTCGATGGACGCCACCACCAGGGGAATATCCAGAACCGACTGGTGGTTCATGAGGACCAGGGTTCCGGCGGATCCCTGGATCCTGGGGAGTGCCGGAATCACGGCTCCCCCGACACGGCTGACCATGAACAGGATGAACCTGGCGAGGAACCGCTGCCATCTCCCCAGGACCACCTTGCGGCGGTCGGGTCTCAACTTGACCCACGGGGCGACAACGAAGCGCTGAACGACGTCGAGCAGGAGCAGCGTCAGACAGATCAGGAAGAGCGCGATGTAGCCGCGGAGTTTCAAATCAGGGAGCCTCGGGGTGTTGGAACACACGTCGCCGGCACCAGATTGATGAGAACCGACCAGAAACGCTAACCGCACCCGCTTACCGGCATCAAGGCGCGGGACTGCAAAATCGGCCTGAGCGCCAGGAACCCCTTCGGTCATGGACTACACCTACTACGGATTCAGCAGCTGTGTGGGCGCCTTCTTCGAGATGCCCACCACCGATGCCCGCAAGATCCTCCCCGACCATCTCCAGCCCGTGGAGATGCAACACACCCGCAGCATCCTGGCGCTCACCGCCTTCGAGTTCACCGAAAGCGAGGTCGGTGCGTACAACGAGATCGTGATGGCGGTGATCGTCCCTCCGGTGGTGGAGCCGGGAAAGCCACTACCCAAGGCGGCCTTCTATCCCTTCTACGTCGGCACCGATACTCCCGAGTCGCGGGCGCACGCCATCGAGCGTTGGCATCTTCCCCACTACATGAAGGACCTGGAGATCGCCTTCACCCATCGTGACGACGAGATCGAGGTCAACCTTCGGGACGATGGACAGCCGGTGCTGGACCTGGTGGTGACCAAGCACGTGGCCGTTCCCCAGAAGAACCTCTACAACTCCTTCATGTCGGACGACTCGGGGAACTACAAGGCCAACATCTACATGGAGGCGCCCCACTCGGAGCACGAGGAGGAGGGTGGTAGCCTCACCTTGTATCCGCACGCCATGACCGAGTCGCTCACGCTCGACGAGATCGGAACCTACCCGTTCCGCGAGCAGTGGTATCAAGCCGGGCTCCAGACCTTCGAGCCCCTGGAGACGCTCTGAGTTCGGGCCGACGCACCTACGTCATCTTCAACCCCGCCGCCGGAAGGGGGCGGGGTGCCCGGCGGATTGCGACGTATCGCCAACTCCTGGAAGGTCGACTCCCGCACCTGACGTTCGGGACGACCTCCCGTCCGGGAGAGGAACGTGAGCTGGCCGAGCGGGCTATCGACGACGGCTACGAAGTGATCGTCGCGGTGGGCGGCGATGGAACATGGAGCAACGTGGCGGACCGGGTCATGGCCTCCGGGAAGGGCGACCTCGTGTTCGGTATCCTTCCCAACGGGACGGGAAACGACTTCGGCCGCAACCTCGGGTTGGACTTCTCCGACCCCCGCCGCGCGGTCGACGTCCTGCTCGCAGGGCACACGTCCGGAGTGGACGTGGGCTTTCTGGAGACGCCCAGCGCCTCGGAACATGATCCCGAGCGGGTTGAGCAGCGTTACTTCCTCAATCTCGTCGGGTTCGGATTCGACATCGCGGTCATCGACGCGGCCGCCCGGGCGCGGTTCCTCAAGGGTGAGATCCTCTACAAGGTCACGGCGCTGAAGCAACTCTTCCGGTTTCCCGGGATCCGGTTCACGCTCGCGTCACCGGACGGACCCACCAGGGACGGACGGCACCTCATCCTCACCGTGTCCAACGGCGCTTTCTTCGGGGGTGGCTTCCCCATCGCGCCGGGCGCGACGCTCACGGACGGGCTCCTTCACGCCTGCCGGATCCAGGACGCTCCACCGATGCGGCGCCTGCACTTGTTCAACCGGGCGGAGAAGGGGCTTCACGTCTCGCTCCCCGAGGTGGAGCTCCTCGGAGCGGCGGAATTCCGCCTCACCTTCCCGGACCCGCCTCGCTTCGAAATGGACGGCGATGTGCGTCAGTCACGCGACCGGGAACTGGTCGTGCGCTCGCTTCCCCGCGGACTGAATCTACTTACGCCGCCACCGGGAGGCGGGGCCGCGTCCCGGTGATCCGGAGCCTTCCTGTCCGGAACGGCTATCCGATCCTTGCGTCGGGTCCTAAGTTTCTCGGAACCCCCTGAAAATTCCCACCCTCTCGTGGATGACATCGGGACCGTGATGAACCGGCTCAGCGCGTCTCTTCCGCTGGTCGGCCGCACGCGGGAGTTGGATATCCTGGAAAAGGCGCTCCAGGACGACTCCGCGGTCGGCCGCGTGGTCTTCGTCACGGGTGAAGGCGGCGTGGGCAAGTCGCGCGTGGCGGCAGAGGTGGCCCGCCGCGCCCGCGAGTCGGGGTGGAGCGTGGCGCACGGCCGGGCGTATCCCATGGACACAGGGATTCCCTACGCTCTCTTTTCCGACGCCTTCCTCCCCATCCTCCGCGAACTGGGACCCGAGGCGATCACCGTGCTCACCCGGGGCGGTGAGGATGAGCTTCGCCACATCTTTCCCGGGCTGGTTGCGGGAGCGGACGTACGTGGGACCGATTCTTCCGGAATCCCGGACGAATTCCGCACCCGGCTGCTCTGGACGTTTTCCCAGTTTCTCGGTGCGTTCGCGGACCGGGCGCCGGTGCTCCTGGTTCTCGAGGACCTCCACTGGGCGGACGAGTCGTCCCTCCATCTGCTGCACTTCGTGGTCCGTCAGGTGGGAGATC